>Ga0194128_10000373_pt1 | contig 82150 bp, 76 predicted proteins | sample TA2KigCa65mmetaG_FD_148650 | JGI IMG/M metagenome (GOLD analysis project Ga0194128, IMG submission 148650) | Freshwater microbial communities from Lake Tanganyika, Tanzania - TA2015037 Kigoma Deep Cast 65m | ecosystem: Environmental > Aquatic > Freshwater > Lake | place: Tanzania: Lake...
CGCGGCGCGCTGGCGGCCGCGGCGGCGCGCCGCGCCGCGACCGTCCTCGTCGCGTGCAATCCGCGCGCGGAGCGGCGCATCCGCGCGACCGTGGTGATCGCGCCGGCGCCCGGTCCCGAGGTGCTCGCCGGCTCGACGCGCCTCAAGGCGGGAACGGCGACGAAGCTCGTGCTCAACACGCTGACGACCGCGTCGATGGCCCGGCTCGGCAAGATGTACGGCAACCGCATGGTCGACCTGCAGCCGCGGTCCCGGAAGCTGCGCGAGCGCGCGCTCCGGCTCGTCGCGGAGCTCGGGCGTGTGTCACCGCGGCGCGCCCGGCGGTTGCTCGCCGACGGTGGCAACGTGCGCGTGGCGATCGTGATGGCACGCACCGGTCGGTCCGCCGTCGAGGCGCGGCGCGCGCTGCGAGAGGTGGGAAATTTTCTCGCACCTTTGATCGGACGTTCCACGCCGTCGCGATAGCGGACACGCGCGGACGACACCGTCGGCTGGGCGACGCTTTTCGTCACGCCTGTGCAGCGAATTGCCGCGTCAGATGGCGGCACGCTCCGGCACACGTCTTGCTGACTTCCGTCGACATGTTCGTGCGCAGATGCGCCTGGCACCGGAAGTACAACGGCCACGCGAAGCTCCTCGGGGTGGCGTCGTGGCGCGGATGGAACATTACCTTCTCGGACGGCATGTGCCGGGACTGCGCCGCGAAGGCGCGGGCCGAGTGGCAGCTTCCGCCGTCGACGCGCCCCGCGCCGCCGCCGCGAATCCGCTCGCTGCGGCCGGACTTCGCCTTCGCCGCCGCCGTGCTGGTCCTGGGCCTCGTCGCGACGTTCGGCGTGGTGGTCGGTCCGCAAGGGCCGGCGCAGCAGACCGCACGCGTGGATGTCACGCCCGCGCCGGCCGATCTCGGAATCGCGAATCGCGCGGCTTCCGACGCGGCGCCCGCCGATCGCGCGCCCGGCGTCACGCCGCGCGCGCCCGCGCCGCGCCTCGGCACGATCGTCGCCGAAGCTCCGGCCGCGACCTATCGCGCGCCGGCGCGGCCGATCCGGGTCGTTCGCGCGTCCGCGAAGCGTCCCACCGCGATCGTCGCGTATCAGCCGTTCGAGCGCCCGGCGACGGTCGAGGTCGCGCGCGTGCCGGAGAAGCCGCTGATGGTGGCGGCCGCGTGGCGCCCGTGGCCCGAGGCGCACGCCTTCCAGGCGCCCTGATCCACATGGGGGGCCGAGGCGGCCCCCCATGCCCCCCGCGCTCCGGCCCCGGAATGAATCCGGGGCCTCCGCGAGTGCCGAGCTGAATCGCTATGAATGGCTCGGCCCGGCGGTGTCCTCCGCGCGGACCGGTGTCTTTCCACGCAGGAAATCGAAGTCGCAGCCCTCGTTCGCCTGCAGCACGTGATCGAGGAACAGGCGACCGTAGCCGCGCTCGTAGTGCGGCGGCCGGGGCGTCCACGCCGCGCGCCGTCGCGCCAGCTCCTCGTCGCTCATTCGCAGCGTGAGCGTGCGCTTCGGCACGTCGAGCTCGATCTCGTCGCCGTCCTTCACGAGCGCGAGCGGCCCGCCCACCGCGGATTCGGGCGCGACGTGAAGCACGACCGTGCCGTACGACGTTCCGCTCATGCGCGCGTCCGAGATTCGCACCATGTCTTTCACGCCTTGCTTGAGCAGACGCGCGGGGATCGGCGCCGCGCCCCATTCGGGCATGCCGGGCGCGCCGCGCGGACCGACGTGCTTCAGCACGAGCACCGACGTCTCGTCGATGGGCACGCTCGGATCGTCGATGCGGCGATGGATGTCGGCGTGGTCCTCGAACACCACCGCGCGCCCGCGATGCGTGAGCAGGTGTGGCGACGCCGCCGACTGCTTCAGCACGGCGCCGCCGGGACACAGGTTGCCGGTGAGGATCACCGTGCCGCCTTCCGTCGCGAGCGGCATCGCGAGCGGACGGATGACGTCCTCGTTGTGGCATACGGCGCCCCCCACGTTGTCGGCGAGGGTCTTGCCGTTCACGGTCGCGGCGCCGCCGTGCAGGAGCGGCAGCAGCTCCTTCAGCACGGCCGGCAAGCCGCCAGCGTAGAAGAAGTCCTCCATCAGGTACTTGCCGGACGGCCGCACGTTGGCGAGCAGCGGCGTCGTGCGCGACAGCTCGTCGAAGCGCGTGAGCGGAACTCGGATGCCCGCGCGCCCGGCGATGGCGACGAGGTGAATGATGGCGTTGGTGCTGCCGCCGATCGCCATGTCGGCGCGGATCGCGTTGTCGAACGCCTCGCGCGTGAGGATCTCGGAGGGCTTCGGGCTCCCGGCCTTCGCCATCTCGACCGCACGGCGTCCCGCGAGCTCCGCCAGCGCATAGCGGCGCGAGTCGGGCGCGGGGATCGCGGCGTTGCCCGGCAGCGTCATGCCGAGCGCCTCCGCCATCGACGCCATCGTCGACGCGGTGCCCATCACCATGCAGTGGCCGCTCGAGCGCGACATGCACGACTCGGCCTCGGCCCACGCCTCGTCGCCGAGGCGGCCGGCGCGGCGCTCCGCCCACAAGCGCCAGTTGTCGGTGCCGGAGCCGAGGTCTTCCGTGCGCCAGCGGCCGCGCAACATCGGCCCTCCCGTCACCATGATCGCCGGCACGTCCGCGGACGCGGCGCCCATGAGCATCGCGGGCGTCGTCTTGTCGCATCCGGAGAGCAGCACGACCGCATCGAGCGGATACGCGCGGATGCACTCCTCCACGTCCATGGCCATGAGGTTCCGGAAGAGCATCGTCGTCGGCTTCATCAGCACTTCGCCGAGCGAGATCGTCGGGAACTCGAGGGGGAAGCCGCCCGCGCTCAGCACCCCGCGCTTCACCGCGTCGGCGAGCTGGCGGAGATGCGCGTTGCAGTTCGTGAGCTCGGACCACGAATTGCCGATGCCGATCACCGGGCGCCCGTCGAACATCTGCTCGCTGAACCCTTCGGCCTTGAGCCACGAGCGGTGCACGAATCCGTCGAGGTCGTCGCGGCCGAACCAGTTGCGGCTTCTGAGCGGCTGTGCTGTCATGGGCTCCCCCTCGGCGGATTATAGGGACAACCAGGAGGTCGCATGCGTCTGGCGGGAAAAGTCGCGATCGTCACCGGCGGTGGAAGCGGCATCGGCCGCGGCATCGTGCTCGCGCTCGCGCGCGAGGGCGCGGACGTCGCGATTCCCGACATCCAGGTGCTCAACGCCGAGAAGGTCTCCGACGAGGTGAAGGCGCTCGGGCGGAAGACGTTCGCGATGAAGACCGACGTCACGAGCGCGGCGGACGTGAAGGGGATGGTCGACCGCACGAAGGAAGTGCTGGGCAAGATCGACATCCTCGTGAACAACGCCGGCATGGCGGCGCCGCCGGGCATGCCGTTCACCAACAACACCGAAGAGGACTGGGACAGGACGTTCGCGGTGAACACGAAGTCGGTGTTCCTCACCTGCAAGGCCGTCGCGCCCTACTTCATCGAGCGCAAGGCCGGCCGCATCATCAACATCGCGTCGATCGCGGGTCCGCTGTCGGCGCCGACGATGCCGCCCTACAGCGTGGCGAAGCAGGGCGTGATCACGTTCACTCGCGTCATCGCGAAGGAGCTCGCGCCGCACGGCATCACGGTCAACGCGATCTGCCCCGGGGTCTTGTGGACCGCGTTCTGGGAGAAGCTCGCCGCGCACATCGCGTCGACGAACCCCGCATTCGCCGGCATGACCCCGCGCCAGGTGTTCGAGAAGCGCGTGGCCGACATCGTGCCGATGAAGTGCGAGCAGACGCCGGAGGACATCGGCCACGCCGCGGCGTTCCTCGCCTCCGACGAGGCGCGCTACATCACCGGCCAGTCGATCAACGTCGACGGCGGGTGCGTGACGTGGTAGTGCGAGGTGAGCACCGTCGAGGTGCGAGCCGAGCGGTGAAATTGCTCGAAAGATAGAGCCATGGATTTCGACTTCACCGAAGCGCAGGAGAGCTTCCGGAAAGAGGTCCGCTCGTGGCTCGAGCGGAACCTGCCCGATGATCTGAGAGGCAAGGCGTTCGCCGCCTCGCGCGCCGACCGCGACGAGGTCGCGCGCCTGCGCTGGTGGCAGAAGCGGATGTACGAGGCCGGCTACGTCGGCATGGACTGGCCGCGCGAGTTCGGCGGGCGCGGCGCGAGCCTCATCGAGATGGTCCTCCTGTATCAGGAGATGGGCCGCGCGGAATCGCCGCAGATCGTGAACCGCGGCGGGGTGTCGATGCTGGGGCCGACGCTGATGAAGCACGGCACGCCGGCGCAGCAACAGCGCTTCCTGAAGCACATCCTCACCGCCGACGAGATGTGGTGTCAGGGCTTCTCCGAGCCGAACGCCGGCTCCGATCTCGCGAACTTGCAGACGCGCGCGGTCCGCGACGGCGATCACTACGTGGTCAACGGCCAGAAGGTCTGGACGAGCATGGGCCACGTCGCCGACTGGTGCTTCCTGCTCGTGCGCACCGATCCCGCCGCGGCGAAGCACAAAGGCATCAGCTTCCTGCTCGTCGACATGACGACGCCGGGCATCACGGTGCGGCCGCTCAGGCAGATCACCGGCGAGGCCGAGTTCAACGAGACGTTCTTCGACAACGTGCGCGTGCCGGTCGAGAACCTCGTCGGCACGGAGAACGAGGGCTGGGGCGTGGCGATCACGACGCTCGCGCACGAGCGCGACGTCCTCACGCACATCCGTCACATCTCGCTGCGCAACGCGCTCCACCGCTTCATCACGCTGGTGAAGGACCAGGGCAAGGCGAGCGACCCGATCGTGCGGCAGAAGGTCGCGCACCTCTACATCGCCGAGCAGGCCTTGCAGCTCAACGGCTACCGGGGCCTCACGAACATCATGCGCGGCGGCCATCCCGGCCCTGAAGGCTCGACGGCGAAGCTCTTGTGGAGCCAGACCGACGTGGAGCTGGCGCAGACCGCGACCGAGATCCTCGGCCCGTACTCGCAGCTCGAGCACGGCACCCCGTGGGCGCCGGACGACGGGCAGTGGGAGTTCTACGAGCTGCTCGCGCGCGGCAGCGGCATCCGCGCGGGCACGACGGAGATCCTGAAAAATATCCTGGGCGAGCGCGTCCTCGGCCTGCCGAAGGACTGACGGAGAGAAGCGTCATGAGTGAGCTGCTCTACGAAGTGAAGGACAAGATCGCGACCATCACGCTCAACCGTCCCGACAAGCTCAACGCGTTCACGCGCGACATGATCGCCGGCTGGCAGCGCTCGCTCGCCGAGGCGCAGGCCGACGACAACGTCAACGTGGTCATCGTGACCGGCGCGGGCCGCGCGTTCTGCTCGGGCGGCGACGTCGGCCGCATGCGCGAGGGCGAGCCCTCCGCGCTGGACGGCAAGAACGGGCTCTGGGAAGGCGTCCATCGCGTGCCGAAGCAGCTCGAGCAGATGGACAAGCCGGTCATCGCGATGGTCAATGGCGTGGCGGTCGGCGCGGGCATGGGCATGAGCGTGATGTGCGACATCCGCATCGCCGCGGAGTCCGCGCGGTTCTCGACGGGCTACGTGAAGGTCGGCCTGGTCCCCGGCGACGGCGACACGTACTTCCTGCCGCGCCTGGTCGGCGCCGCGAAGGCGCTCGAGCTCCTGTGGACGGCGGATTTCATCGAGGCGCCCGAGGCGCTGCGGCTCGGCATCGTGCAGCGCGTGGTGCCCGACGCGAAGCTGAAGGACGAGACGTACGCGCTCGCGCGGCAGATCGCCGACGGCCCGCAGATCCCGATCCGCATGATCAAGCGGCTCGTGTACCAGAGCCTCAAGCTCGACCTGCGCACGCACCTCGACCTGGTGAGCTCGCACATGGGCCTGGTGCGCCAGACGACCGACCACGCGGAGGGCGTGGCCGCGTTCAAGGAGAAGCGCGCCCCGAAGTTCACGGGCAGGTAAGCGTCAGGCCGGCTGCACGCCCGCCTTGTGGCGCTGGGCGAGCGCCTGGTAGCCGGTCGGGTTGCGCTTGACCCACTCCTCGGCCGGTGTGCCCGCGAGCGGACCCTTCACCTTCGCGGGCGCGCCGATCGCGAGCACGCCTTCGGGGATCTCGGTGCCCGGCGTGACGAGCGCGCCGGCCGCGATCATCGAGCGCGCGCCGATCTTCGCGCCGTCGAGCACCGTCGCGCCGTTGCCCACGAGCGCCTCGTCGCCGATCAGCGCCTGGTGCAGGATGCACAGGTGCCCGACCGTCGCGCCGCGGCCGATGTCGGTGCCGCCGCGCGGCGTGACGTGGATGACCGAGCAGTCCTGCACGTTCGCGCCCCCGCGGATCACGATCGGCGCGAAGTCGGCGCGGACGACGGCGTTGTACCAGACCGACGCGTTCTCTTCGATCGTCACGTCGCCGATGATGACGGCGGTCGGCGCGATGAACGCGCTCGGATGGATGCGCGGTGACTTTCCCTCGAAGCTGAACAGTGGCATGCGATGACCCCCGACGGTATGCTCGACGTTGGGTCACATCTTACGCGACCCGGTCACCGGAGGTCGGATGCCGCTGCCGAAGATCGTCGCCGTGGCGACGGCGACGCCGCCGCACTTCTTCCCGCAGGATCAGCTGCTCGCGCTCGCCGGCTACGACGACCCGCGCCGGCGCGGATTCTTCGAGAAGAGCGGGATCGAGGGCCGCTATCTCTACCTCGACCCGGCCACGTTCCGCCCGGACGAGTCGGTCGACGAGATGCAGGCGCGCTTCCGCCGGGGCGCGCTCGAGATCGCGGAGGCGGCCGCGCGGCGCGCGCTCGAGCGCGCGGGGTGGACGCCGGCCGACCTCGATTTCATCGGGACCACGACGTGCACCGGCCGGCTCACGCCGAGCCTCGACGCCCACCTCGTCGCGCGGCTCGGCTGTCGCAGCGCCGTCCAGCGCGTGCACGTGGGCGACACGGGCTGTGCCGCCGCGGTCGTCACCCTCCAGCAGGCCTGGAATCACCTGCGCGCGTTTCCGCGTCACAAGGCCCTCGTGATCGCGGTCGAGCTCTGCTCCACGGCGTACTTCCTCGACGACCGGCTCGAGAGCGCGGTCGCGCACGCGATCTTCGCGGACGGCGCCGGCGCGCTCGCGCTGTCGTGCGGCGGTGACGGCCCGACCCTCGTCGGCCATCGCACGCTCTTCCGGCCGGAGCATCTGCCCGTGATGGGCTTCGAGTATCCGGGCGGCCGGCCGCGCGTGGTCCTCTCGAAGGAAGTCCGCCGGATCGGCGCGGGCATGATGGAGGAGATGGCCACCGCGCTGCTCGCGGACCAGGGCCTCAAGCGCGACGACATCCGCTACTGGGTCCTCCATTCCGCCGGGCGCCGCGTCCTCGACCGCGCGGCCGAGCTCCTCGAGCTCACGCCCGAGCAGACGGCCGCGTCGCGCACGGTCCTGCGCCGCTACGGCAACATGTCGTCGGCCACGATCGTCTTCGTCCTGGAAGAGACGCTTCGGACCGCCACGCCCGTTCCCGGCGAGTGGGGCGTGATCATCGGGCTCGGGCCGGGATTCGCCGCGGAAGGCGCCTTGCTCAGATGGTGACGGCCATGCCGCGTGAAGCGCACCGCCTCGAACGGCTCGATCGCCCGATGCCTCCGGAGGATCTCGCGACGTCGCTCGCGGACATCGAGCGCCTCAACGCGTGGTTCGGCGGCCACCGGCTCACGCTCGGCGAGGTGACGCGACGGCTCGCGGGGCTGCCGCGCGATCGCCGCATCCTCGTGCTCGACGTCGGCGGCGGGCGCGGCGACTTCGCGCGGCACCTCGCGGGGTGGACGCGGCGCGAGCGGCGCTCGCTGCGGGTGCTCGTCCTCGACCGCGACGGGCCGACGGCGGCGCTCGCCCGCCGTCACTGCGCGGACATGCCGGAGATCACCGTCGTCCAGGGCGACGCGACGGCGCTGCCCTTCCGCGAAGACAGCGTGGACGTCGCCGTGAGCGTGCTGACGCTGCATCACCTCGATCCGGACGGGGCGACGGCGATGCTCGCTGAGATGCGCGCGGCGGCGCGCGACGCGCTCGTCGTCAACGATCTCCTGCGCGGCCGCGTGGCGTGGCTCGCGGTGTGGCTGACGACGCGCTGCTTCGCGCGGCATCCGGCGTCGCGGCACGACGGCCCGCTGTCGGTGCGGCGCTCGTACTCGGTGCGCGAGCTCGAGACGCTCGCGCAGAAGGCCCGTCTCGGTCGTGTCACCATCCGGCGCGTGCCCTGGCTCGTGCGCACGCTCCTCTGCGCGCCATGACGGACGTCCTCGTCGTCGGCGCGGGGCCGGCGGGCGCGGCCACCGCGATCCTCCTCGCCGAGCGCGGGCTCGAGGTGCTCGTGCTCGATCGCGCGGCGTTTCCCCGTCCCAAGATCTGCGGCGAGTACGTGAGCCCGGAAGCCGCGCGGGTCCTCGACAGGCTCGGCGTGCTCAAGGCGCTCGACGCCGCCGGCGCGGTGCCGCTGGCCGGCATGCGCATCACCGCGCCGGACGGCAGGACCATCGAGGCTCGCTATCGGCCCGTCGGGCCGTGGCGGCCGTATCGCGACCACGCGCTCGCGCTCCCGCGCGAGACCTTCGACGCGACGCTGGCGGACCGGCTGCGCCTCGCGCCGGTCGACTTCAGGGAACGCGTGCGCGTGACGGACGTCGTCGTCGAGGACGGCCGCGTGACGGGCGTCGACGCCGTCGGCGCCGACGGGACGACGCGGCGGTTCACCGCACGGCTCGTCGTCGCCGCCGACGGGCGTGCGTCGGTGGTCGCGCAGAAGCTCGGCTTGCGCCGCGCGCATCGGCTCCAGCGCATGGCGCTGGTGACGTACCTCGGGGGCCTCCGCGACGTCGCCGACGTCGGCGAGATCTTCGTCGACCCGCCCGACTACGTGATCCTCAACCCCGTCACGCCCGGACGCGTCAACATGAGCCTCGTGGTGCCGCTCGCCGACGCCGCGCGCTTCAGCGACCGGCCGGAGACGTTCTTCACGGCGCGGGTGAAGCAGCTGCGCCACGTCGCGCGCCGCGTGGCCGGCGCCGACATCACCGCGCGCATCCGCGCGCTCGGCCCGCTCGCGTACCGCGTCGCGCCGCCGAACGTCGGCGGCGTGCTGCTCGTCGGCGATGCCGCCGGGTTCTACGATCCCTTCACGGGCGAGGGCGTCTTCACCGCGCTGCGAAGCGCCGAGCTGGCGGCGGATACCGCCGCGACGGCCCTGCGCGCCGGCGACTGCTCCGTGACTGCGCTCGCCGCGTACGAGCGGACGCGCCGCGCGATCTTCGCGGGCAAGGCGCGGCTGACCCACGCGCTGCAGCTCGCGATCCGTCATCGGCGGCTCGCGAACTTCACCGCGCGCGTCCTCGCGGGCCGCCCGGCGATGCTCGACACGCTCCTCGGCGTGATCGGCGACTTCGTGCCGCCCCGCGCGCTGCTGAGCCGCTAGAATGGGCGGCGATGGCCTCCCGGACCGACGCGCTTCCCCGCCGCTTCAGCCGCATCTACACCGCCGCGATCACCGACGTGATGGACCAGATGGGCCTCTCGCGGCAGACGCTGCCGTCGACGCTCCAGCCGCTGACGCCGGGCATGCGCGCCGCCGGCTACGCGTTCACCGCCCGCGGACGTCCGCATCGCGGCCACCCGCGCGAGCACGACGCGACGCTGCGGCGCTTCCTCGGGATGCTCGGCGCGGTGCCGTCGGACTCGGTGCTCGTGCTCGCGACCAACGACAACACCTCGGCGCACTTCGGCGCGCTCTCGATGGAGGCGCTGCGCCGGCGGAAGGTTCGTGGCGCGGTGATCGACGGCGCGACGCGGGACGCCGCCTCCATCGCGCGCGTGGGCTTTCCGGTCTTCGTCCGCTACCGGACGCCGCAGGACTCCGTGCCCCGCTGGCGCGTGAGCGACTGGGGCCAGCCCGTGACGATCGGCGGCGTGCGCGTGAGCCTCGGCGACATCGTCGTGGCGGATCTCGACGGCGTGGTCGTCGTGCCGCGGCGCGTCGCGCACGAAGTCCTCAGCCGCTGCGAGAAAGTGTTGGGCGCGGAGCACAAGGTCCGCACCGCGGTCAAGCGCGGCATGCCCCCGCTGGAGGCCTACCAGAAGTTCGGTAAGTTCTAGTCCTACCGCTCAAGTTTCGCGCTCCCGCCGACGATATACGGTCCCGTTGCCGCAGGGCCACCGTCTGCCCGCTCGCGACTGGGAGCGGCGGCACCGCGGCATGCTGTTCATCCTGTGCGCGCACGCCGTCGGGATCTTCCTGTACGTGCTCCTCCGCTCGGGCGACCTGCTCCACGCGGTCGTCGAGGGCGGCGTCGTGGCGGTCGGCGCGATGCTCGCGAGCTGGCCGCGCGCCGGCCGGCGCTTCCGCGCGGTCTCCGCGTGCGTCGGCCTCCTGACGTCCTCGGGCATCCTCGTGCACCTCTCGGGTGGCTACATCGAGATGCACTTCCACTTCTTCGTCATGGCCCCGCTCATGGCGCTCTACCAGGACTGGGTGCCGTTCCTCGCCGCGATCACGTACGTCGTGCTCCACCACGGCACCGTCGGCGTGCTCGATCCCGGTCAGGTCTACAACCACGCGGCGGCCTGGGCGTCGCCGTGGACGTGGGCGGCCATCCACGGCGTGTTCGTGCTCGGCACGAGCGTCGTGAGCTGCATCACGTGGCGATTGAACGAGATCGCCTCGAGCGAGGCGGCGGCCTCCGCCCAGCGCTTCCACGACCTCGTGCAGCAGCTCGACGCCGTGGTCTGGGAAGCCGACCCGTCGATGGGGCGCTTCACGTTCGTGAGCCGCCAGGCGGAGCGCGTCTTCGGCTTCTCGGCGGATCGCCTCGAAGACGAGGCGGGGCTGTGGAAGCGCTCGCTGCATCCGGACGACCGCGACCGGACGATCGCCGCCTACGAGGCGTGCATCCGCGGCGTCGGCGAGAACCAGATCGCGTACCGCATCACGGCGCCGGGCGACCGCGTCGTCCACATCAGCGACGTCGTGCACGTGGTCCGCGACGAGTTCGGCCAGGCCCGCCGGCTGCTCGGCGTGACGGTCGACACGACGGATCGCCTCACGCTCGAAGAGCAGCTCCGCCAGGCCCAGAAGATGGACGCGATCGGCCGGCTCGCGGGCGGCGTCGCGCACGACTTCAACAACCTGATCTCGATCATCATCGGTCGCGCGGACATGCTGCGCGCGGCCAACCCCGAGCTGGCCGGACCGCTCGGGCTGATCGAGTCGACCGCGCAGCGCGCGGCCAGCCTCACGCGCCAGCTCCTCGCGTTCGGGCGCCAGCAGGTGCTGCAGCCGTGCGTGCTCGACCTCGGCGCCGCGGTGAAGAACCTGGCGCCGATGCTCCGCCGCGTGATCCGCGAGGACATCGCGCGGCGCATCGACGCGCGCGCCGGCTGTTTCGTGGAGGCGGACCCGGTGCAGATCGAGCAGGTCGTGATCAACCTCGTCGTGAACAGCCGCGACGCCATGCCCGCGGGCGGCCGCGTGACGATCGACCTCGCGCACATCGAGCTCGACGCGCGCACGACGGACCGGCGCATCGGCGCCCCGCCCGGCCGCTACGTCGCGCTCCGCGTCGCCGACACCGGCCAGGGGATGGACGCGGCGACCGTGAAGCGCATCTTCGAGCCGTTCTTCACCACGAAGGACGTCGGCAAGGGGACCGGCCTCGGCCTGGCGACGGTGTACGGCGTCGTCACGCAGAGCAACGGCGACGTCGACGTGGAGAGCACGCCCGGGAAGGGCACGGTGTTCACGATCTACCTGCCGCGCGTGGACGCGCCGGCCGACGCCGCGAAGCCCGTCGCCGCCGCCGAGCGCTCGGCCCCGGGGACGGAGACGATCCTCCTCGTGGAGGACGAGAGCGAGGTGCGCGCGCTCGTGAACGACGTGCTGAGCGGCCGCGGCTACCGCGTCCTGATGGCGGACGGCCCGGTGGAAGCGCTCAAGCTCGCGAGCCGCACGCACGAGCCCATCGACCTGCTCGTCACCGACGTCGTCATGCCGGACATGAACGGGCTCGCGCTCGCCGAGCGCCTGCTCGCGGACCGCCCCGAGATGAAGGTCCTCTACATGACCGGCTACAGCAACGACGTGGTGCTCGCGCCCGGCACGCCGCAGGCGGGATCGCTCATCGAGAAGCCGTTCACGCCGCGCCAGCTCTCCGGCCGCGTGCGCGAGGTCCTGGGCTAGAGCCCCGGGATCTCCGGGAGCCCCGCTTCCTTCAGGGGCTTGTTGATCCGGTCGCGCATCCACTTCGCGTCCCACCACTCGAGCGGCGTCACGGAGATCCCGTTCACGAGCACCTCGTAGTGCAGGTGATCGCCGATCGCGAGGCCGGTCGCGCCCGTGCGCCCGAGCACGTGCTCCTTGTCGACCGCGTCGCCCACCTTCACGTCGATCGACGACAGGTGGCCGTAGAGCGTCTGCAGGCCGATCCCGTGGTCGAGCACGACGGTGTTGCCGTAAATCGACAGCGGACCGGCGAACACGACCGTGCCCTTGTTGGCCGCGGGCACCGGTGAGTGCTTCGTCGACGCCAGGTCGTAGCCGTAATGCACCTGCGTGTCGATCTCCTTGCCCTGGTAGATGTACGTCCGCGTCTCGGCGAAGTTCGCGAACACCTTGGTGTTGCGGGGCTGGACGAACGCGCCTTCCCACAGCGGCTTGTCCGCCGTCTTCGCGGCGAGCGTGCGCTTTTCGGTCTCGGCCCGCTTGCGATGCTCCCGGTTGACGACGAGGAACGCGGCGAGCAACGGCGCGCTCGGGGAATGCTGCGGGAGGAGCTCCGGGATCTTCGCCTGGAGGAAGCTGTCCTTGATCTCGATGCGGTCCGTGGGAAAGCGGCGCGGCTTGAGGACACCGGGAATCCCGCGCGAGGCGAGGTTGCCCGCTTCGTCGACGGCGCGGATGGTGAGCGCGCCGCCGGTGTAGTCGTAAGGGAGCGCGAGCAGCGCCACGCGCACGCCGCGCGCGGCGTCGCCGCTGGCGAAGCTCGGGAACGGGGTGTCGCCGACCTTCACCTCGGCCTTCGAGGCGCCGTCGACGCGGAACGCCACGAGCGACACGCCGCCGGGTGAGTAATACCCCGTCGAGGCGAGGACCTCGACCTTCGGCGGTGTGAGATCGATCGTGACGGGCCAGCTCGCGACGACTTTCTCCGGCAGCGTGATCGGCCGCCAGAAGTCGTCGCGGGCGCGCACCTCGATGGTCGCGGGACCTTCGCGCAGCCCGATGTTCGCCACCTCCAGCGTCGTCGGCAGCGTCGGGCGCGGCCCGAGATTGCCTTCCCGCTTCGCCAGCACCGCCTGCTTGGTCCCTTGCACCGCGCGAATCTCGACGGCCGCGACGTTGCCGCGCGCGGCTTCGATCGTGATCGGCAGCTCCGTCTTGTGCCCGAGCATCCGCGGCGGCACGGACGTCACCGACGGCGCCGCGACCGATTGCCGCCATCCGAGATAGGACACCGATCCGACCACCGCGAGGAGAAGGACGAGCACGACGAGGACGAACACCTTCGTGCGGGACCGCAGCGGCACGACGCGGATGATACCATGTCGCCGTGATCTGCCCGGCGTGCAGCACGCAAAATCGCTCGGGCGCGAAGTTCTGTGACGAGTGCGGACGCCCCCTCGCGGGACCCGTGAGGCCCGAGGCGGCGGCGTACACGCCGAAGCATCTCGCCGACAAGATCCTCCACTCGCGCGCGGCGCTCGAGGGCGAGCGCAAGCAGGTCACCGTGCTCTTCGCGGACTGCGTCGACTTCACCGCGATGGCCGCGAAGCTCGATCCCGAAGACCTCCACGCGGTCATGGACGGCTGCTTCGCGCGCGTCACCGCCGCCGTCCACCACTACGAAGGCACCGTCAACCAGTTCACCGGCGACGGCGTGATGGCGCTCTTCGGCGCGCCGATCGCGCACGGAGACCACGGCGTGCGCGCGGTGGCGGCGGCGCTCGCGATCCAGAAGTCGATCCGCGAGTACGCGGAGACGCTCCGGGAGACGCGCGGGCTCGCGTTCGCGCTGCGCGTCGGCCTCAACACCGGACCCGTCGTCGTCGGACGCATCGGCGACGACCTCCGCATGGACTACACGGCGCAGGGCGAGACGGTGAACCTCGCGGCGCGGCTGCAGGGCGTCGCCGATGCCGGGGCGGTGCTGATCAGCGAGGCGACGCTGGCGCTCGTCGGCGGCTACTTCGTCACGACCGACGCGGGCAGCCATCAGGTGAAGGGGATCGACCGGCCGGTGCGCGCGTTCCTCGTCACCGAGCAGCGGCGCCGGCGCGCGCGCTTCGAGCTCGCCGTGGAGCGCGGACTCACACCGCTCGTCGACCGCACGGGCGAGATCGCGCGTCTGATGGGGAGCGTCGCGCGCTGCCGGACCACGGGCGGGCAGGCGATCTCGATCGTCGGCGAGGCCGGCGTGGGCAAGTCGCGCCTGCTCTACGAGCTGCGTCGCGTGCTCGCGAACGAGCCGGTCCTCTGTCTCGAAGGGCATTGCCTGCCGCACGGGACGACGCAGCCGTTCCACCTCGTGGCGCAGTTCCTCCAGGCGGTCTTCGGGCTGGAGGACGGCGAAGGCGCGACCGCACAGGCGGACAAGGTCGCGCAGGGTGTCGCGAGCCTCGACCCCGAGCTCATGTGGACGGTGCCGTACCTGCGCCACGTGCTCGGGCTTCCCGCCGACGAGCTCGAGAGCGAAGGCCTCGATCCGGTGCAGCGCAAGCGGCGTCTCATCGACGCCGTGACCGCGCTCACGCTGCGCGGCGCGCGGGAGCGTCCGCTCGTCCTGGTCGCGGAAGATCTCCAGTGGATCGATCGCAACTCGGAGGAGTACTGCCGCGCGCTGGTCGAGGCCGTCGCGGGCCATCCGATCGTGCTCGTCTTCACCGCGCGGCCGGGCTACGCGTTTCCATGGCAGGACCGTCCGCGCCACGAGCGCGTCATGCTGGGGCCGCTCTCCGAGGACGAGACCGCGGAGATGGTGAAGCGGGTCCTCGGCGTCCGCGAGCTTTCACCCGCGGTGCGCGAGCTCGTCGTGAGCCGGGCCGAAGGCAATCCGTTCTTCATCGAGGAGCTCACGCGCTACCTGCGCGAGCACGAGCTGCACGAGGGCTCGGGCGCGCGCGACGCGCGCGTCCCCGCCACCGTGCACGATCTCCTCACCGCGCGCATCGACCGGCTGCCCGAGCCCCTCAAGCGCACGCTCCAGCTCGGCGCGGTGCCCGGGCGCGACTTTCCGCTCGCCGTGCTGGAGCGCCTCGCGCCGCCCGGCACGGACGTGAAGGGCGACGTCGCCGAGCTGATCCGCGAGGAGCTGCTGCGCGAGAAGGACGTCTTCCCCGACGTGCGGCTCCACTTCGCCCACCTGCTCGTGCGCCAGGTCGCGTACGAGGAGGCGGGCGCGTTCTACGGCCGCGTGCTCGAGCTCGTCGCGGCCGGCGACGCGGTCACGCGCGCCCGGGTGCTCGGCAAGCGCGGCGACGCGGCGTACGCGCGTGGCGCGCTCGCCGACGTCCGCGCGCAATGGGCCGCGGCGCTGGACGTCACCGACGTCGCGCGCGAGGGCCGGCGCACGGCGGATCTGCACCGGCGCCTCGGCGTCGGGTGCGGGGACGCGGGCGAGCCGGAGCAGGCGCTCGCGCATCTCGAGCGCGGGCTCGCGGCGCTCGGCGACGACACCGCCAACATCGAGGCCGCGCGTCTCTCTCAGGAGCTCGGCCGCATCCACTTCCGTCGCGGCGACCACGTCACCGCGAGCGGCTGGGCGAAGCGCGCGCTCGCGCTCGGCGAGGCGCTCGGCGCGCCGGACGTCGTGGCGAACGCGTACAACACGTCGGGCGTGGCGCTGGCGCGCGCGGGCGACATCGACGAGGGCGCGCGCTTCGTCGCGCAGGGCCTCGAGGTCGCCGTCGCGCACCAGTTCGGCGTCGTGGCCTGCCGCGCCTACACGAACCTCGCGGTGATGTACGCCACGATCGATCACGGGCGCTCGCTCGACTACTGCCGTGAGGGGCTGGCGCTCGCGCGCAAGATCGGCGACCAGCTCCAGCAGTCATGGCTCTACTGCACGCTGGCGGGCGGCCACTGTACGCTCGCCGGCGACTACGACGAAGGCGTGCGGGCGGCCGAAGCCGCGGTGGAGATCGACGAGCGGCTCGGCCAGCGCAACCACCTGCCGATCCCGCTGATCATCCTCGCGCAGGTCTATCAATGCCGCGGCGACGACGAGCCGAGTGCGAGGTACTACCGGCGCGCGCTCGAGGTCGCGGAGTCGGTCGGAGAGCCGCAGCTCCTGTTCCCGTGCTACGAAGGTCCTCGCGACGCTCGCGATCGAGCGCGGCGACGACGCGGAGGCCGAAGCGTGGCTCACGCGCAGCCGCGAGGTGCAGGAGATGACCGGCTGGAGCAGCGACACGTTCCTCGTCCTCCCGTTTCTCTGTTGAGCCCGGAGGGTTCCGTGTCCGTCCCCACGGTCGGAGAGCCGGCACGCCCGCTGCGGCTGCCGTCGGCCCAGGGCGGCGACGTCCGCCTCGAGGAGTTCAAGGGGCGGAAGGCCGTGGTGCTGTGGTTCTCCAAGGGCATGGCGTGTCCGTTCTGCCGCCAGAAGCTCTCGCAGATCGCGCGCGCGGCCGACCGCATCCACGGGCTCGACGCCGAAGTCCTCTACGTCACCACGACGCCACTCGACAGGGCACAGCTCTACGCGCGCCAGTTCCGCCTGCCGTTCCCGTACCTGTGCGACGCGGACCGCGCGGCGCGCGCGGCGTGGGGGCTCGAGGTGCGCGCGCACTCGCTCCCGTGGTACGCCGCCCAGCTCGTGAAGGGGCTCACCGGCGCGAAGCCCGCCAGCGACTATGGACCGGTGAAGCCATCGTTCGCCGAGATGCCGAAGCTCCTCGCGGACGACGCCATGGGCTTCTTCATCGTCGACCGCGGTGGCGTCGTGCGCTACGCGCTCGCGGGCTCGTACGTCGAGCCCGCGGGCGCCGGGCGCGGGATCCCGGGGAACGACGAGATCGTGCGCGAGCTCCAGCGCTGCGCCCCGGGTGCCTGAGGTAGACTGACGCGGTGTCCACGCTCTGGTTGATCCCCGCCCTTCCGCTCGCCGGGGCACTGATCAACATGGTCTTCGGGCGCCTCATCGGGCATCGCGCGCACTGGATCGCCGTCCCCGCGCTCGCCGGCTCGTTCCTCGCCTCGTGCTCCGTGTTCGCGGCGGTCAGCGGCGGGGGCAGCTTCACGTCGACGGCATTCCGCTGGATCGTCGCCGGCGACTTCGAGGCCGCGGTGACCGCGCACGTCGATCCGCTCACGGGCGTGATGCTCCTCGTCGTCACCGGCGTCGGAACCCTCATCCACCTCTACTCCGTCGGCTACATGCACCACGATCCGGGCTACGCGCGCTTCTTCGCGTACCTGAACCTGTTCGTCTTCTCGATGACGATGCTGGTCCTCGCCGGCAACTTCCTCCTGCTCTACGTGTTCTGGGAGGCGGTGGGGCTCTGCTCGTACCTGCTGATCGGCTTCTGGTACACGCGCACGTCCGCGGCCGACGCGGGCAAGAAGGCGTTCATCGTCAACCGCGTGGGCGACTTCGGCTTCGGCCTCGGGGTGATGTGGCTCTGGACGGCGCTCGGCACGCTCGACTACGCGGGCGTGTTCGCCGGTGCGGAGACGCTGCCGCAGGCGACGGCGACGGGGATCGCGCTCCTCCTCTTCATGGGGGCGTGCGGGAAGTCCGCGCAACTGCCGCTGCACGTCTGGCTGCCCGACGCGATGGAGGGACCGACGCCCGTCTCCGCGCTCATCCACGCGGCGACGATGGTGACGGCGGGCGTCTACATGGTCGCGCGCAGCCACGTGCTCTTCGAGCGCTCCGGCGTCGCGCTCGACGTGGTCGCGTGGGTCGGGACCGCCACCGCGCTGTTCGCGGCGACGGTCGGGCTCATGCAGACCGACATCAAGCGCGTGCTCGCGTATTCCACCGTGAGCCAGCTCGGCTACATGTTCGCCGCCGTCGGCCTCGGCGCGTACGCGGCCGGAATCTTCCACCTCGTCACGCATGCCTTCTTCAAGGCGCTGCTGTTCCTCGGCGCGGGCAGCGTGATCCACGGGCTCTCGGGAGAACAGGATCTTCGGAAGATGGGCGGGCTCGCGCCGCGCATGGTGATCACCACGATCACGATGACGATCGGCGCCGCCGGCCTCGCGGGCGTGCCGGGGCTCGCCGGGTTCTTCTCGAAGGACGAGATCCTCCACGCCGCGTTCACGAACCATCGCCGCCTGCTCTGGGCGCTGCTGCTCGTCGGCGCGTTCATGACGGCGTTCTACACGTTCCGGCTGCTCTTCCTCACGTTCTTCGGCGAGCCGCGGATGTCGAAGGAGGTCGCGCATCACATCCACGAGTCCCCGCCGTCGATGACGCTGCCGCTGCTCGTCCTGGCGATCCTCACCGTGGTCGCGGGGTGGGCCGTCGGCATCCCGTCCGATCAGGGCACCCGCTTCGCGCGGTTCCTCGCGCCCGTGTTCCCGCCGGCGGAGGGCGGGCACGACGGCGTCGCGGGCATCATGCTCGTCATCCTCTCCGTCGTGGTCGTCGCCGCGGGCGTGGTGCTGGCCTGGTACATGCACATGACGACGCCGGTGCGGCCGGAGACCATCGGCCAGCCGCGCACGCCGCTGCACGCGCTCCTCCTCAACGCGTGGTACGTCGACCGGCTCTACGACCGCGTGCTCGTGCGGCCCTTCTTCGCGGTCTACGCGTTCTGCGCGCGCTTCGACCTGCGCGTGATCGACGGGCTCGTGAACCTGACGGGCCGGCTCGTCCAGATGTGGTCCTTCGGGTCGCGGCGCGTGCAGACGGGCTACGTCGTGAATTACGCGCTGACGATGCTGGCGGGCGCGGTGATGCTGGTGGGCTTCCTGCTCGCGCGATGACCATCGGCCTGCTCACGATCGTCACGTTCCTGCCCGCGGCCGCGGCGCTGCTCCTGCTGCTCGTGCCGCGGCGCGAGGAGACGGTGCTGCGCGTCGGCGCCCTGCTCGCGACCGTCGCCACGTTCGCGCTGTCGGTGCCGCTCTACGTGCGGTTCGACGCGCGGATGGCCGACTACCAGTTCGTCGAGTACGCGCGATGGATGCCGAACCTCGGTGTCGGCTACCACGTGGGCATCGACGGCATCAGCCTGCTGCTGGTGCTCCTCACCACGCTGATCACGCCGGTCGCGCTCGCCTCGGCGTGGCGGGCGATCGACGACCGCGTGAAGGAGTTCGTCGTCACCCTGCTCGTCCTCGAGACGGGGATGGTCGGCGTGTTCGTGAGCCTCGACCTCTTCCTCTTCTACGTGTTCTGGGAGGCGATGCTGATCCCGATGTACTTCATCATCGGCGTGTGGGGCGGCGGGCGCCGCATCTACGCCGCGGTGAAGTTCGTGCTCTACACGATGGTCGGCTCGGTGCTGATGCTCGTGGCGATCCTGGCCCTCTACTACCAGCACGGCGCCGCGACCGGCCTCCACACGTTCGACCTGCCGACGGTGGCGCGCTGGGTGATGCCGCCGGGCACGTCGCAGACGCTGATGTTCCTCGCCTTCGCGCTCGCGTTCGCGATCAAGGTGCCGATGTTCCCGTTCCACACGTGGCTGCCCGACGCGCACGTGGAGGCGCCCACGGCGGGCTCGGTGATCCTGGCGGGCGTGCTGCTGAAGATGGGCACGTACGGCTTCCTGCGCTTCTGCCTGCCGCTCTTCCCCGACGCGAGCCTCGCCTTCGGGCCGCTCGTGTTCACGCTCTCGATCATCGGCGTCGTCTACGGCGCGTGGGTCTCCACGGTGCAGCCCGACCTCAAGAAGCTGGTCGCGTACTCCAGCGTGAGCCACCTCGGCTTCGTGATGCTCGGGCTCTTCACGCTGACGTCGCAGGGGCTCGTCGGCGCGATCCTCCAGATGGTGAGCCACGGCCTCTCGACCGGCGCGCTCTTCCTCCTCGTCGGCATGATCTACGAGCGACGGCACACGCGGATGATCGCGGACTTCGGCGGCCTGTGGGCGGTGATCCCCGCGTTCTCGGCCGTCTTCATGATCGCCGTGCTGTCGTCGGTCGGGCTGCCGGGCCTCAACGGCTTCGTCGGCGAGTTCCTCATCCTCGTCGGGGCGTTCCAGGTCAACCGGACGCTGGCGGCGCTCGCGACGACCGGGATCATCTTCGCGGCCGTCTACCTGCTGTGGATGTACCAGCGCGTGATCTTCGGCGAGGTGACGCACGCCGAGAACCGCGATCTTCGCGATCTCACGCCGCGCGAGTGGGCGCTGATGGTGCCGATCCTCCTGTTCATTGTCTGGATCGGGGTCTATCCGGTCGCGTTCACCAGCAAGATGGAAGCGAGCGTCGACGCGCTGATCGCGCAGGTCCAGAGCAAGGCCAGCGTGGCGTTCTCCCGATGATCCCCGCGCCGCCCGTCAACCTCGCCGCGCTGGCACCGACGCTCGTCCTGCTCGCGACCGCCGTCCTCGTCCTGCTCCTCGACCTCTTTCCGCCGCGCAACGACAAGACGCACCTGGCCGTCGTCTCGCTCGCGGGCGTGATCGGCGCGCTGCTGACGGCGCTCACGCGGTGGGGCCGCGACCAGCGCGGCTTCCGCGACATGGTCGTCCTCGACAACTATGCGCTCTTCATCGACGTGGTGATCTGCTACGCCGTCGCGCTGGTGATCCTGCTCTCGATCGACTACCTGCGCCGCGAAGGTGTCCAGACGGGCGAGTACTACGCGCTCGTGCTGTTCTCCGCGTCCGGCATGATGCTGATGGCCTCCGCGAACGACCTCGTGGTCGTCTTCCTGGCCCTCGAGCTGATGTCGCTGTGCCTCTACGTGCTCGCGGGCCTCTTCAAGCAGCGGCTCGACGCGGGCGAGGCGTCGCTGAAGTACTTCCTCCTCGGCGCGTTCGCGTCGTCGTTCCTGCTCTACGGCATCGCGCTGACGTACGGCGCGACGGGCAGCACGAGCTTCGAGCGCATCGTGGCGGCCGCGAGCGGCCCCGACCGGTCGGTGCTCTTCCTCGTGGGTCTCGCGCTGATGCTCGTCGGCTTCGGCTTCAAGATCTCCGCGGCGCCGTTCCACATGTGGGCGCCGGACGTCTACCAGGGTGCGCCCACGAGCGTGACGACGCTGATCGCCACGGGGTCGAAGGCCGCCGGCTTCGCCGCGCTGATGCGGCTCCTGCTCGGCGCGCTGCGCGGCGCGCAGCCCGACTGGGGCCCGCTGATGTGGGGCCTTGCCGTGGTGACGATGACGCTCGGCAACGTCGTCGCGATCGCGCAGTCGAACCTCAAGCGCATGCTCGCGTACTCGTCGATCGCGCACGTCGGCTACATGATGGTCGGCCTGGTCGCGGGCGGCACGTCGGGCGCGGGCGCCATCCTCTATTACCTGTTCGCCTACACGTTCACGGTGGCGGGCACGTTCGGCGTGCTGACGCTCTGCGCGCGCGCGGGCGAAGAGGCGGTCGAGGTCGAGGAGTACGCGGGCCTCGGGCGCCGCCACCCGCTGCTCGCGGGGATGCTCACCCTCTTCCTGCTCTCGCTCATCGGCATCCCGCCGCTTGCGGGCTTCGTCGGGAAGTTCTACCTGTTCGGCGCCGCCGTGCAGCACGGCTACCTCTGGCTCGCCGTCATCGCCGTGCTGAACTCCGCGATCGCCGCCTACTACTACCTGCGCGTGGTCGTCTTCATGTACATGCGCGAGCCCGAGGCCGCCGGCGCGCAGTGGACGCCGTCGTTCGCGGGCGGCGTGGCGCTCGCCGTCGCGGCCGCGGGCATCGTCATCCTCGGCGTGATGCCCGCGCCGTTCGCGGACCTCGCGCAGAGCGCCGTCGCCACGCTCGTCCGGTAGGTGCGGATGCGCGGCCGCACCGGCTCGACGGTCGCGCGGGCCATGCTCGCCCTCGGCGTGTGCTGCGGCGTTCTCCTCGAGCCGCTTCCCGCGAACCCGCAGACCGGCAGGATCGTGCGCGTCGGGGTGCTGGCACGGCCGACCTCGCCCAACGCCGAGGCGTTTCGTCAGGGCATGCGTGCGCTCGGCTACGCCGAGGGACAGAACGTTGCGTTCGAATACCGCTCACGGTCGATGTCCAGCGCGTACGCGACCATCGCGACGTCGACGCCGCCTTCGCGGCGATGCGCTCGACACGCGTCGAGGCGCTGATGGTGACGGCGTCGCCGTTTCTCGCGCCGCTCTACGGCCAGCTCGTCGAGCGGGCCGCGCGGAGCAAGCTGCCGGCGATCTACGCGAGCCGGGAGCCGGTGGAGAAAGGCGGGCTCATGTCGTACGCCGCGAGCTTCCTCGAGCAGCACCGCCGCGCGGCCACGTACGTCGACAAGATTCTGAAGGGCGCGAGGCCGGCCGACCTGCCCGTCGAGCAGCCCACGACGTTCGAGCTGGTCATCACTCTCAAAGCGGCCAAAGCGCTCGCTCTCACGATTCCGCCGCCCTGCTGCTGCAGGCGGCCCAGGTGATCGACTGATCGGGCGTTGTCGCGGATGGCGGCGATCGACCACGGGATGGGTCTGTGACCTCGTGGCGCTGCCGGCGGCGTTACCGCTCGGCTTTCCCATCGCGTGGCTGACCGACTGGCTGGACACGATCTTTCTCTTTCCCGGTCATACCCAGACGTTCCATCTCCGGAACTGGTACTTCGTGCTGCCGACGATGGTCACGAACGCGCTCTTCTATTACTGGGTGGGCCGGCTGCTCGGAAGGCTGGCGCGATCACGGTCGCGGCGACGCACGGCGGCGTGAGCGCGATTCGACTGCCGCAGCGGGGGTGGCTGTTCGATCTCGACGGGACCATCTACCGCGGGCGTGACCTGATTCCCGGCGCGGACGCGACCATCGCCGCGCTCCGCGCCGGCGGGCGGCGCGTCGTCTTCCTCTCCAACAAGCCGCTCGAGACGCGCGCCGACTACGCGCGGAAGCTCACCGCGCTCGGGATCCCCGCGGGCGACGACGACGTCATCAACTCCTCGCTCGTGCTCGCGCGGCACCTCGCCACGCTGGACCCCGGCGCGCCCGTGTTCGTCATCGGCGAGCCGCCGATGGTCGCCGAGCTGCGCGCCCACGGCTTCGAGGTGCGCACGGACCATCACGTGCGCTGGGTCGTGATCGCGTTCGACCGGACGTTCGACTACGCGAAGCTGAACGTCGCGCTGCAGGCCGTGCGACGGTCCGGCGCGCGGCTGATCGCGACCAATCCCGACCGCACGTGCCCGACCGAGGACGGCGAGATCCCGGACTGCGCGGGGATGATCGCGGCGGTCGAGGCCGTGACGGGGCGGACCGTCGAGACGATCGTCGGCAAGCCGTCACCGATCATTCTGGAGGTCGCGCTCGCGGCGCTCGGCGTCGGCGCCGCCGACGCCGTGATGGTCGGGGACCGCATCGAGACGGACATCGTGATGGGCAAGCGCCTCGGGCTCGCCACCGTGCTCGTCCTGAGCGGCATCACCGCCGTCGGCGATCCGCGGATTGCCGAGATCGGCCCGGACCTCGTGCTACGCTCGGTGCGGGAGTTGCTCACGTCATGAGTGCCAGGAGCCTGGACGACGGCAGCTACGACGTCGTCGTCATCGGCGGCGGGATGGCGGGCGCGGGCGTCGCCCGCGATCTCGCGCTGCGCGGCGTCGGGGTCGCCCTCGTCGAGAAGGCGGACTTCGCCTGGGGCACCACGTCGCGCTCCTCGAAGCTCATCCACGGCGGTCTCCGCTACCTCGAGCTGTTCGACGTCGGGCTCGTGCGCGAGTCGCTGCGCGAGCGCGAGCGGCTGCACCGCCTCGCGCCGCACGTCGTGCGGCCCCTGCCGTTCCTGGTGCCGATCTATCGCGACTCGTCGCGCGGCCTCATCAAGGTCCGGATCGGCCTCACGCTCTACGACTGGCTGACGCCCGGCCGCGACCGCGAGCGCTATCGCGTGTTCTCGACGATCGACGCGCTCAGCCTCGAGCCGCGCCTGCGCGCGCAGGACCTCAAGGGCGCCGGCTACTACTTCGACGACCTGCTCGTCTTCCCCGAGCGCCTCTGCCTGGAGAACGTGCTCTCGGCCGCGCGCCACGGCGCGCGCGTCTTCAACTACGCGGAGGTCGAAGAGATCACGCGCGACGCGCGCGGCAATCCCGACGGCGTGCGCGTGCGCGATCTCCTGAACGACCGCGTGGTGACGCTGCGCGCCCGCGTGCTCGTCAACGCGACGGGGCCGTGGGTCGACCGCATCCGGCAGCGCGCGAACATCCATGAGCGCGGCGCGCACGTCGTGCGCACCACCAAGGGCATCCACTGCCTGCTGCCGCGGCTCACCGACCGCGCGATCTACCAGTCGACCGGCGACGACCGGATGATCTTCGTCATCCCCTGGCGCGAGTTCTCGCTCGTCGGCACGACCGACACGGACTTCGACGGCGACCTCGATCGCCTGCACGCGACCGCCGACGAGGTCGACTACCTCCTCGCCGAGGTGCGCCACGCGCTGCCGGATCCGCGGGTGTCCGTGAACGCGGTGGCGTACACCTACGCCGGCGTTCGGCCGCTGAGCTTCGAGGAAGGACGGCGCGCCTCCGACGTCTCGCGCGCGCACAAGGTCGTGGCGGAGCACGGCGGGCGGTTCCTCTCGGTGACCGGGACGAAGCTGACGTGCTTCCGCAGCCTCGCGGCGGAGGCCGGCGATGTGGCGATGCGCACGCTGGGGCGCCGCACCCCGAGCCGAACGCACCGCATGACGCTCGACGGCGCCGATGAAGAGGTCGGCCGTGTCGAGGCGCGCACGTGGCTCGACGTCTCGGCGGACGTCGAGGCCTCGGGGCTGCCGCTCGTCACGCTCGAGCGCCTCGTGAGCACGTACGGGCGCGGGTATCGGCGCGTCGTCGAGCTGGCCGGCAAGGTGCCGAACGGGACCGAGCGCCTCTGTCCCGCGAACCCCGAAATCGTCGCGCAGCTCCATCACGCGGTGCAGGAGGAGATGGCCGTCTGCCTCTCGGATCTGCTGCTGCGGCGTACGGGCATCGGCACGAGCGCGTGCCAGGGCCTCGACTGCGCGGAGTCGATCGCGGAGCGCATGGGGCAGCTCCAGGGCTGGACGCCCCGGCGCCTCGCCGCGGAGCTCGACGCGTACGGCGCGCACGTCGCGCGCTCGCACAGGTTCCGCGAGCGATGAAGCTCTGGGCACTCCTGCAGTCGTGGCCGGGCCGCTATCTCGTCTCGGTCGCGGTCGTCGGCGGCGCGACGGTGCTGACCGCGCTCCTGCCCGACGAGATCGAGCGGCGCAACGCGACGCTCTTCTTCGGGGCCGTGATGGTGAGCGCGTGGTGGGGCGGGTTCGGCTGCGGGCTCGTCTCGACGTTTCTCTCCGCCGTGGCGATCGCGTACCTCTTCATGCCGCTGCTGCACACGTTCGGTCTCGCGAGCGACGACCAGATCCGGCTCTGCCTGTTCCTGGCGGTGGCGGGGCTCATCAGCTACCTCAACGGCGCGCGCCAGCGCGCGGAAGAGCATCACGCCTAGCTCCTGCTCCGCGAGAAGATCGGGCGCGCGCGGTCGGAAGCGCTCGAGTGGCGGTACGGCGCGCTCGCCGACGCCGCCGGCGCGGTCGCGCGCGCGCGGGACGTCGCGGCCGCGGCGCAGCACAGCACCCACCTCGCGGTCCCGCTGACGGCGCAGGGGCGCACGCTCGGCGTGATGACGTTCGTGACGGATGCCGACCACCCGTATCGTGACGAGGACCTCGTGTTCGCGCAGGACCCCGGCCGCCACGTCGCCGTGCTGCTCGCGCGCGGCGTCACCGTCGCGTAACGACCCCCGTGCTATAGTCCGCGCGGACTCCACACGACTCCGCCGAGGAGGAAGCTCAATGACGCGCTTCATGCGCTATGGCACCGCTCTCGCGCTCGTGCTCGTGATGGTCGCCACGACCGCGCCCGCGTACGCGCAGAAGACGGAGATCCATTTCTGGCACGCGATGGGCGGGCAGCTCGGCGAGACCGTCGGCGAGCTCGTGCGGCAGTTCAACGCGAGCCAGGGTGAATTCGAGGTGAAGGCGCTGCAGAAGGGCACCTACCCCGAGACCCTCACGGCCGCCATCGCCGCGTACCGGCAGAAGAACCCGCCGCACATCGTGCAGGTCTTCGACGTCGGCACGCAGACGATGCTCTCCTCGGGCGCGGTGTATCCCGTGTTCCAGCTGCTGAAGGAGCAGGAAGTCGCCGTCAGCTGGGGCGACTTCATCAAGCCCGTGACCGGCTACTACTCGAAGGACGGCAACCTCTACTCGATGCCGTTCAACTCCTCGAGCCCGATCCTCTACTACAACAAGGACGCGTTCCGGAAGGCGAAGCTCGACCCCGAGAAGCCGCCGAAGACGTGGAAAGAGGTCGGGGACTTCTCGAAGGCGATCATCGCGGCCGGCGGGAGCAAGTGCGGCATCACGACCTCGTGGCCGTCGTGGAGCATGCTCGAGAACACGTTTCCGTGGCACGACCAGCCCTTCGCGACCAACGACAACGGCTACAAGGGCCTCGACACGAAGCTCTTGATCAACGGCGAGTTCGGCCAGAAGCACATCGGTCAGCTCGCGGCCTGGCAGAAGGAAGGCATCTACTCGTACGGCGGGCGCATGGGCCAGCCGGATCCGAAGTTCATCAACGGGGACTGCGCGATGCTCGTGCAGTCCTCCGCCGTCATCGGTGGCTTCAAGAAGTCGGTGAAGTTCGACTGGGGGACGGGGCAGCTGCCGCACTGGGGCGCGCCGTACAAGAAGCAGAACGCGATCGTGGGCGGCGGCACCCTGTGGGTCATGAAGGGCCGCAAGCCCGCCGAGTACAAGGGCGTGGCGCAGTTCATGAAGTTCATCAGCGACCCGCACCAGCAGATGTGGTGGAGCGTGACGACGGGCTACGTGCCGATCACGCAGACCGCGATCAAGAACCTCGAGAGCGGCTACCACTTCAAGAAGAATCCCGAGCAGTGGACGGCGCTGAGCCAGCTGAGCGGCGCGCCGACGAAGAACAGCCAGGGTGTGAGACTCGGGAACTTCCCGCAGATCCGCGACGCGATCGAGGCCGAGCTCGAGAACATCTTCGCGGGCAAGAAGAGCGCGAAGGAAGGCCTCGCCGCGGCCGTCGCCAAGGGTAACGACATCCTCAAGGAGTTCGCGGCGGCCAACAAGCCGTAGGCCGCCGGGGGAGGCCGGTATCAGGCGCGCGGTCTTCAAGAACCGGCTGCTGCCCTACCTGCTCGTGCTGCCGCAGGTGGCGGTCACGATCGTGTTCTTCTTCTGGCCGGCGTTCGAGTCGCTGCGGCTCAGCTTCTTCCGCACCTCGCCGTTCGGCGACCGCCAGGTCTTCGTCGGGCTCGAGAACTTCGTGCGCCTGCTGAGCGCGCCCGACTACTACCAGGCGATCGCCAACACGTTCGTCTTCGCGCTGGGCGTGACCGGCATCGGCGTCGGCGCGGGGCTGCTCGTGGCGGCGCTCGCGACGCAGCACATCCGCGGCCTCGCCGCCTACCGGACGGCGCTGCTGTGGCCCTACGGGATCGCGCCGCCCGTCGCGGGCATCATCTTCCTCTTCATCTTCCATCCGTCGTACGGCGTGCTGCCCTACTGGCTGTCGTTCGTCACCACGTACGAAGTCAACTGGCTGCTCAAGGGCTGGGTGGCGATGACGCTCGTGATCGTGGCGACGGCGTGGACCCACGTCGGCTACAACATCGCGTTCTTTCTCGCGGGGCTGCTCGCGATTCCGACGTCGGTGATGGAGGCGGCGAGCGTCGACGGCGCGGGCGGTCTCAGACGCTTCCGGTCGATCGTGTTCCCGCTCCTGTCGCCGATCACGTTCTATCTCGTGGTGGTGAACCTGATCTTCTCGTTCTTCGGATCGTTCGGCGTGATCAAGGCGGTCACGCAGGGCGGCCCCGGCAACGCCACCGAGATCATGGTCTACAAGGTCTACAAGGACGGCTTCATCGGCCTCAACCTCGGGTCGTCGGCGGCACAGTCGGTGATGCTGATGATCGTCGTCATCGGACTCACCGCCCTGCAGTTCAAGTTCCTCGAGAAGAAGGTGACGTATTGAGCATCGCCACACTCCCTGACGTCCGGACGGCGACGCGGCCCGTGGCCGCGGTGACGACCCGCCCGCGCCCGCGGATCCGGTGGGAGAACGTGGTCATCCACGTGCTGCTGCTCGCGTGCGTGCTCGTCATCGCGTTTCCCCTCTACTACGCGTTCGTCATCTCGACGCAGACCGTGGAGCAGGTGATGGCGCGCCCGCCGCTGCTGCGGCCGTCGAGCCACGTTCTCGAGAACTACGCCGGCGCCTGGTCGCGCTCGCACATGGGCCGGCTCCTGTGGAACAGCGCGATCGTGGCACTCGTGTCGACGGTCGGCAAGATCGCGATCTCGATGCTCTCGGCGTTCGCCATCGTCTACTTCGACTTCCGCGGCAAGACGCTCGTGTTCTGGATGATCTTCGTCACGCTGATGCTGCCGGTGGAAGTCCGGATCATGTCGACGTACGAGGTCATCGGCGACCTCGGATGGCTCGACACGTACTGGGGCCTCACGGTGCCGCTGATGGCGTCGGCCACCGCGACGTTCCTCTTCCGTCAGTTCTACCAGACGGTGCCGAACGAGCTGTGCGAGGCGGCGCAACTCGACGGCGTGGGGCCGCTCCGGTTCCTGTGGTCGTTCCTGCTGCCGCTCTCGTGGGCGAACATCGCGGCGCTGTTCGTCGTGCTCTTCATCTTCGGGTGGAACCAGTACCTCTGGCCGCTGATGATCACGAACACGGAGGCGATGCGCGTCGTCGTCATCGGGATCGAGGAGCTGATCCCGCGCACGGGCACGCACGTCCCCGAGTGGAACGTGATGATGGCGGCGGCCATGATGGCGCTCCTGCCGCCGGTGGCCGTGATCCTCTTCATGCAGCGCTGGTTCGTGAAGGGGCTGATCGAGAGCGAGAAGTAATGCCGCGCTACGTGGCCCACCGCGGCGGCGCGGCGCGATGGCCCGAGAACAGCCTCACCGCGTTTCGCGGCGCGATCGCCGGCGGCGCGCAGCTCCTCGAGCTCGACGTCCATCTCACCGCGGACGGCGAGGTCGCCGTCATCCACGATCCCACGCTCGATCGCACGACGACGGGCACGGGCCCGCTCGCGCGATGCAGCGCCGACGACCTGCGCCGCGCGCGGCTGCGCGGTCCGGACGGCGCGGTCACCGAGGACTGCGTGCCGACCCTCGGCGAAGTGCTCGCGGTGGCGGTGCCGGCCGGCGTCGGGTTGCTCGTCGAGATCAAGACGCCGGGCCCGGCGGTCACGTATCGGCGCAAGGGCGCCGAGGTCGAGCGCGTGCCGGGACCGCGCTACGAGGGGCTCGAGCGGACGGTGATCGACGCGCTCACGCGCGCGGGATGCGCCGACCGCTGTGTGATCCTCGCGTTCAACCCCGCCGTCGTCGCCGAGGTCCGGAAGCTGGCGCCTGCCCTGCCGACCACGCTGCTCGTCGATCGCCACGTCACCGCGGCCGGCGTGCAGCCGATGGAAGCCGTCGCGTGGGCGCGGGACGCCGGCGTGACGTTCCTCGGACTCCACCACTCGCTGTGCGACGCGCCGCTCGTCGCGGCCGCGCACGAGGCCGGCCTGTCGGTGGGCGTGTTCACCGTGAACGACGTCGCCGACCGCGATCGCGTGGTGGCCGCGGGCGTCGACGTCATCATCACCGACCGGCCGGAGCTGATCCCGTCGGACGCCACGTGAGGCGCCGGACCGTCGCCATGGTGACCGGCATGCTGCTCGCGCTCGCGCTGCCCGGCGCGGCGGCCGGGCCGCTCGTCGCCGCCCACCGCGGCGGCGCGTTGCTGTGGCCGGAGAACAGCCTGCTCGCCTTCCGCAACGCGCTCACGCTCGGCGCCGATCTCCTCGAGACCGACGTGCACCTGACGGCGGACGGCGAGGTCGTGATCGTCCACGACCCCACGCTCGATCGGACCACGACCGCCCAGGGCGCCGTGCGCGACACGAAGCTCGCCGACCTGATGAGCGTGCGGCTCAAGGCCGCCGACGGCACCGTGACGAGGGAGCACGTGCCGACGCTGCGCGAGCTGCTCGATCTCATGCGCCCCGCCACGGCGCGCCTGCTGCTGGAGATCAAGGTCGGGCCCGGGCGCCAGCCGTACGCGGGCATCGAGGAGAAGGTGCTCACGCGCGTGCGCGAGGCGGGCCTCGCCGACCGCGTGCTGATCATGGCGTTCGAGGACGACACGCTCCGCCGCGTGCGCGCGCTCGATCCGGGCGTGCGCACCGTGCTGCTCGTGAGCATGCGCCGCGCGGAGCGCGCGGCGGCGCGCGACATCGTGCGCTGGGTGACGGCCGTCGGCGCCGCCGATCTCGGCATCGACCATCGCGCGCTCACGAGCGACGTCGTGGCGGCCGCGCGTGCCGCGCGCGTGCGCGTGGCGGCGTGGACCGTGAACGAGGCGGCGGACATCCGGCGCGTGATCGGGCTCGGCGTCGACGTCGTGATCTCGGACCGTCCGGATCTCGCGATGCGTGAAGTTGGGGGCGTGAGAGACTCACCCCCCAAGCCCCCCATGGATCCCACGCGGTGATGCGCCGGTACGTCCTTGCGCTGGATCAGGGGACGTCGGGATCGACGGCGCTGCTCGTCGATCGCGATGGGCGCGTCCGGGCTCGCGGATACGCGGAGCTGCCGCAGCACTACCCGCGGCCGGGCTGGGTCGAGCACGACCCGGAAGAGATCTGGGCGACCAGCGTGACCGCGGCGCAGGGCGCGCTCGCCGCCGCCGGTGCCAGCGGCACCGACGTCGCCGCGATCGGCATCACCAACCAGCGCGAGACGACCATCGTCTGGGATCGCGCGACCGGTCGTCCCCTCCATCGCGCGATCGTCTGGCAGTGCCGCCGCACGGCGTCGCTGTGTGACGCGCTGAAGGCGGCCGGCCGCGAGCCCGTCGTGCGGCAGCGGACCGGCCTCGTGCTCGACGCGTACTTCTCCGGCACCAAGGTCCGCTGGCTGCTCGACCACGTGCCCGACGCGACCCGGCGTGCCGAGGACGGCGCGCTCGCGTTCGGCACCGTCGATGCGTGGCTCGTCTGGAAGCTCACCGGCGGACGTGTCCACGCGACCGACGTCACCAACGCCTCGCGCACGCTGTGTCTCAATCTCGACACCGTCGACTGGGACGACGACATGCTGAAGACGCTCGGCGTGCCGCGCGCGATGCTGCCGCGCCTCGTCGCGTCGTCCGGCGTCGTGGGCGAGACCGTCGATCTCGGCTGGCTGCCGGCCGGCGTGCCGATCGCGGGGATCGCCGGCGATCAGCACGCGGCGCTCTTCGGGCAAGCGTGCTACACGCGCGGCAGCGCGAAGAACACGTATGGCACCGGCTGCTTCCTGCTGCTCAACACGGGCCCGGCGCCCGTGCGGTCGAGCGCCGGGCTCTTGACGACGCTCGCGTGGAAGATCGGGGGCGCCACCACCTACGCGCTCGAGGGCAGCGTGTTCATCGCGGGCGCGGCGATCCAGTGGCTGCGTGACGGCCTCGGGCTCATCACGCGCGCGGCGGAGAGTGCAGCGCTCGCGGCCTCGGTGCCGGACACCGGCGGCGTGTACTTCGTGCCGGCGTTCGTCGGTCTCGGCGCGCCCTACTGGGACATGTACGCGCGCGGGACGATCGTCGGGCTCACGCGCGGGACGACGCGCGCGCATCTCGTGCGCGCGGCGCTCGAGGCGATCGCCTACCAGAGCCGCGACGTGCTCGAGGCGATGGCCTCCGACGCCGGTGTGGCCGTGGACGCGCTCCGCGTCGACGGCGGCGCGACGGCCAACGACGTTCTCTGTCAGCTCCAGGCGGACGTGATCGGCGTGCCGGTGCTGCGCCCGGCCGTCATCGAGACGACGGCGCTGGGCGCGGCGTACCTCGCGGGCCTCGGCGCCGGCCTGTGGCCGTCGCTCGACGCGCTCGCGGCGCAGTGGTCGGTGGAGCGGACGTTCACGCCGTCGATGACGGCAACGCACCGTGATGCGCTCTACGACGGATGGAAGCGCGCGGTCGGCCGCGCGCACCGGTGGCTCGACCCGTGATCTCAACTCAAAGGAGACATGAATGAAGCGCATGGCCCTTGCGATGTTCGCCTTTCTCCTTGCCTGGGGGGCGTGGGGGACGCCCGGAGCCCCCCAACCACAGATCGAAGGCGAGCTGGCGCTGATCACGCCGGTCTCGAAGTTCATCCACGACGCGGCGCTCAAGGCCTTCGCCGACTACGCGAAGGAGAAGTGGAACGTCACGGTGAAGGTCAGCGCGATTCCGGCCGGGACGCCCGTGGCCTACGGCCGCATCGTGGAGTGGAAGGGCAAGCCCGAGGTCGACATCTTCTGGGGCGGCGAATCCGCGCTCTTCGAGAAGCTCGCCGATCAGAAGCTGCTCGCGAAGCTCGACCACCTCGACAAGGCGCTCGTCGAGCAGATCCCCGCGTCGATCGGCAAGCCGAAGCCGATCCCGCTGAAGGACAAGGACGGCTTCTGGATCGGCACCGCGCTCGAGCCGTACGGGCTCGTCTATCACCCGAAGAAGATCCAGCGGCTCGGCATCCCCGAGCCGAAGGAGTGGGACGACCTCCTCAACCCGAAGCTCAAGGGCGAGGTCGCGCAGTGCGCGCCCACGCGCTCGTCGTCGTCGAACGCGACGTACGAGGTGCTCCTCTCGATGTACGGCGAGGACAAGGGCTGGGACTGGCTCAGGAAGCTCGCGCAGAACACCGGCCACTTCACCGCGCGCAGCCGTGACGTGCCGACCGTGGTGGCGAAAGGGGAGTACTCCGCGGGCTTCGCGGTGCCGTCCTACATGGCGTTCGAGGAGAAGCTCGCGGGCTTCGACCTGAAGTTCGTCGCGCCGAAGAACGCGTTCGTCACCCCCGAGCCGATGGCGATCCTCGCGGGCGCGCGGAATCCGAGGGCCGCGAAAGCGTTCATCGAGTTCCTGCTGACCGAGCGCGGCCAGAAGGTGTTCATGGAGCGCGGCCTCTTCCCGATCACGCCCAGGTACAAGGTGCAGGGCGCGCCCGGCTCGCCCGCGGAGATGGCCGTCGAGTTCACCGGCGGCGTGCGGTCGTACTTCGACCGCGAGGTGGCGAACGTCTACGACGAGGCGACGGCAGCCAAGCGGTCCGAGGCGCTGAAGACGAAGTTCCGCTCGGACATCGAAGCCGTCTGGAAGAAGCCATAAAGATCAGCCTCCGCGATGTCGAGAAGCGCTTCGCGGCCGTGAGCGCGGTCGATCGGGTGAGTCTCGACATCGCGGACGGCGAGCTGTTCACGCTCCTCGGGCCGTCGGGGTGCGGCAAGACGACGCTGCTCAGGATGATCGCCGGGTTCTCTCCCGTCGACGGCGGCCAGATCCTCTTCGGCGAGCGGCGCGTGGACGGGCTGGCGCCGTACGAGCGGAACATCGGCATGGTGTTCCAGAACTACGCGCTGTGGCCGCACATGACCGTGGCGGCCAACGTCACCTACGGGCTCAGGCTCCGCAAGCTCGGCGCCGCCGAGATCGCGCGCCGCCTCGAGGACGGGCTGCGCAAGGTCAACCTCACCGGCCTCGGCGCGCGCTATCCCGGCCAGCTCTCCGGCGGCCAGCAGCAGCGGGTCGCGCTGGCGCGCGCGCTGGTCCTGAATCCGGACATCCTCCTCCTCGACGAGCCGCTCTCGAACCTCGACGCGAAGATCCGCGTGCAGGTGCGCGCCGAGATCCGCACGCTGCAGCGCGAGCTCGGCATCACGACCGTCTACGTCACGCACGATCAGGAGGAGGCGCTCTCGCTCTCCGATCGCGTGGCGGTGATGCGCGACGGCCGCGTGCTGCAGGTGGCGGCGCCGAAGGAGCTCTACGAGCGGCCGGTGACGCGCTTCGTGGCGGACTTCGTCGGCACGAACAACTTCATCGCGGGCGTGTGCCGCGCGCTGGACGGCGACCACGTGATCGTCGAGACCCCGCTCGGCGCCTTGCGCGGCCGCATGACGCACGGCATCGCGCCGGGGGCGCGCTGCGTGCTGGCGGTGCGGCCGGAGAACCTGGCGCTGGAGGGAGGCAACGGCGCGTCGCGCGCGCAGCCGGCCGGCGGCGCGGCGCACAACGCGCTCGACGGCACGATCCTCCTCGGATCGTATCTGGGCAGCGCGCTGCGCTACGACGTCGCCACCGCGCCCGGGCTCGTGCTGAAGGTCGACATCCGCGACCCCTGGCATCACGTGCCGCTCGGGGCGGGACAACCGGTGCGTGTCACCTTTCCGCCGTCGGTCGCGCTGACGCTCCCCGATGCGTAGCGCGACGACTGAGAGGGGGGGCTCCGGGCGCCCCCCAAGCCCCCCACGCTCCGCGCCCCGGCGCAGCCGTGGCGCTCCGCGATCCGCGTGGCCCGCGCTCGGCGTCACCCTGATCTGGGCGTTCCTCGCGCTCTTCCTCGTCTACCCGCTGCTGCGCATCTTCTACGACGCGTTCAGCGACGACGCGGGGCGGCTCACGCTGCAGAACTTCGTCGAGTTCGCCGGTGACGCGTTCTACGTCCGGTCGCTCGTCAACTCGCTCGTCCTCGGGCTCGCGACGGTGGCGACGACCTCGATCCTCGGCTTCGCCATCGCGCTCCTGCTCGTGCGGTACGACTTCGTCGCGCGAAACTTCTTCAGCTACCTCACGCTGATCCCGATCATCTCGCCCCCGCTCGTCGGCGTGCTCGGCTTCACCTTCATCCTCGGGCGCGCGGGGACCGTGAACGTGCTGCTCCAGGACTGGTTCGACGTCGCGAAGCCCCTGAACTTCGTCTACGGGATGCACGGGGTGCTGCTGGTGGAGACCCTGCACCTGTTCCCGATGATCACGCTCAACGTCGTCGACGCGCTCGGCAAGATCGACCCCGCGCTCGAGGAGGCGGCGGAGAGCGTGGGCGCGCGCGGCTGGCACAAGCTCAGGACGATCACGCTGCCGCTCACCACGCCCGGGTATCTCGCGGGCGCGCTCCTCGTGTTCATCTGGACGTTCTCGGACTTCGCCACGCCGCTGGTGCTCGGCGTCCACGACCTGCTCGCGGCGCAGGCGTACCTCAACATCGTGCAGTTCGTCGACCGGCGCCTCTTCCGGATGGGCCTCGTGATCTCCGCGTTGATGGTGCTGCTCGCGATCGCGTTCCTGATCGCGGCGCGCCGGTACGTGGCGATCAAGGACTACTCGTCGCTGTCGTACTCGCGGATCGCGCGCCGGCGGCTCCGCGCGCTCGGGCAGACGGCCACGCTCGCGTTCCTGTCCTTCGTGATGCTGCTGTCGTTCATCCCGTACATCGGCGTGGGCCTCGCGTCGGTGGGCAAGGGCTGGTCGCTGACGCCGTTCCCGCTGCGCTACACCACGCAGTACTTCGAGCGCGTGATCGTCGAGGCGCCGAAGTACATCGTGAACAGCTTCCTCTACTCGACGCTCGCCGTCGTGCTCTGCATCGTCATCGGCGTGCCGATCGCGTGGGTGCTCGCGCGCACGCGCCTGCCGGGACGTGACACGCTCGACGGCCTGAACACGCTGATCCTCGCGATCCCGGGCACGGCGATCGGCATCGCCTACATCCGCGCGTTCCACTTCGACCTGCCGTTCGTCGGCCGGCCGCTCACGAGCTTCTGGATCATCCTGCCGCTCGTGCTCGCGATCCGGCGGCTGCCGTACACCGTGCGCGGCTCGTACGCGTCGCTGCTGCTCGTGCATCGCTCGATGGAGGAGGCGGCGGCGAGCGTCGGGGCGACGGGGCTGCGATCGTTCCGCGACGTCACGCTGCCGTTGATCTGGCGCGGTGTCCTCGTCGGCTCGCTCTTCTCGTTCATGACGTCGCTGCAGGAAGCGTCCGCCGTGCTGTTCCTCTCGCTCGGCGGCTGGGAGACGATTCCCGTCGGGATCTTCTCGTTCTACATCGCGGGGAGCGCGAACGAGGCGGCCGCGCTCGGCGTGGTGCTCATCGTCGTGGCGACGGTGAGCGTGCTGGTGATCAACCGGATCGCCGGCACCCGCATGGGCGGCATGTTCGGGTGACGTGATCACGCTCGAGACCGGGCGCCTGCGCCTGCGGATGTTCCGCGAAGACGATCTCGACGCGTACGCGGCGATGTGCGCGGACCCCGACGTCATGCGCTACATCGGCGCCGGCGGACCGCTCACGCGCGCCGACACGTGGCGGCAGATGGCGACCTTCCTCGGTCACTGGCAGCTGCGCGGGTACGGCATGTGGGCGGTCGAGGAGCGCGCGACGGGCGCGCTCGTCGGCCGCATCGGGTTCCACTATCCCGAGGGATGGCCGGACTTCGAATGCGGATGGCTGCTCGCGCGCGCGTCGTGGGGCAAGGGCTACGCGACGGAAGGCGCGCGACGCGCGCTCCAGCACGCGTTCACCGAGCTCGGCCGCGAGCGCGTGATCAGCCTGATTCGTCCCGACAACGCGGCGTCCATTCGCGTGGCGGAGCGTCTCGGCGAGACGCGGGAGGGCCTGGTGACGCTCTTCGGCAGCGAGGCGCTCGTCTACGGCATTCCGCGCGAGCGCTTTAGAAAATAGGGACTTGCGTTCGGTTGTGCGCGCAAATCCGCTGTGCTAGTGTTCCGTTTCACATGGCGCCAACCGGGGAGCCGTCAACCTGGAAAGCGCTCGGCGAGCTGTCCTCCCTCGGGGTGGCAATGGTCGCGGCGACCATCATCGGTCTGGGCGGGGGGTACTACGCCGACCGGTGGCTCGGGACGAGCCCCTGGCTCACCCTGATCGGGCTCGGATTCGGAATCGCGGCCGCGTTCGTGATTCTCTTCCGCTCCGCGAAGGCCGCGGAGCGTCGACTGGATGACGATGCATAGCTTGACGACGCGTGTGACGCTCGATGCGGGCATGTTCGCGATCGCGCTGGCCCTCGGCGGCGCGTGGCTCGGTGGCCGCACGATGCTCCTCGGCATTCTCGGCGGCGCGCTGCTCGCGCTCGCCGACTTCTGGTGGCTCGCGGCGCGGCTCGACGGCGTGAGCAGCGAGACGCCGGGCGCGCTCGCGTGGATCGGCGCCGCGGGCCTGCGGCTCGGCGGCGTCGCCATCGCGGTCGCGCTCTTGTTCGTGACCGGCTGGTTCCATCCGGTCGGTCTCGTCGCCGGCCTCGCCGTGCTGCCGTGCGCGCTCGTCGCGCGCGGCCTCCGCCTCGCGCGCAGGGGAGCGTAGATGGACGCGATCGAGCATCCGCCGATCTTCCGCCTGCCCGGCATTCCCGACCACGTCACGTACACGTGGATCGTGATGCTGATCCTCATCGGTCTCGCGTGGGCCGCGAGCCGCCGCGCGAGCCTGGTGCCGCGCGGCGCGCAGAACTTCGTCGAGGTCATCCTCGAGCAGTTCATCCAGATGATCGACGACGTCATCGGCCCGCAGGGCCGCCGCTACCTGCCGCTCATCGGCACGCTCGGGCTCTTCATCCTGGTGAGCAACTTGATGGGGCTCGTGCCCGGGCTGATGTCGCCGACGGGCAATCTGATGACCAACGCGGCGTGCGCGCTGGTGGTGTTCGTCTCGTATCACTACATCGGCATCCGGACGCAGGGGCTCGGCCACTACCTCAAGCACTTCATGGGGCCGGTGCCGGCCCTCGCGCCGCTGATGATCCCGATCGAGGTCATCAGCCACCTGGCGCGGCCGCTCTCGCTCACCCTGCGTCTGTTCGGCAACATGACCGGCGGGCACATCCTGCTCGCCATCATCTTCTTCCTGATGGGTCTGCAGGGCCTGATCGGCTTCGCGCTCTCGGGCAGCGTCGGCGGCGCGATCGTGGGCGGCATCGGCGGCCTCGTGATGGTCGTCTTCACCGTCGGGTTCCTGTATCCGCTGAAGATCCTCGTGTCGTTCCTGCAAGCGTTCATCTTCGTGATGCTGACCATGCTCTACGTCGCGAGCGCCGTCGAGGGCGCCGAGCACGACGCGCATCACGGACAGGCCGAGTCTCACGCGGCACATCACTGAGGCACATCACACGTAACAGAGGGAGGGCGGGCGTGCGTGCACTGATCCTGGCAGCGATGGCAGTTCTCGTTCCGAGCGTGGCGCTGGCTCAGACGGCGACGGCGCCGGCGAGCGGGAGTTTGGTGGGCCCTTACGCGGTGCTCGCCGCCGGCTTCGGCATGGCGCTCGCGGCCAGCCTGTGCGCGCTCGGGCAGGGCAGGGCGATCGCGTCGGCGGTGGACGCGATGGCGCGACAGCCCGGCGCGGCCGCGCGCATCCAGACGACGATGATCATCGGGCTGGCGCTCATCGAGTCGCTCGCGATCTACGTCCTCGTCGTCGCGATGATCCTGTTGTTCGTCCAGCCGATCAAGTAAGGGACGCCGGGGCTCCGGGCGCGACCCGCGTCCGGCGCCCCGGCCTTCGGCCATGCCGCGCTCGACTTATCGCCTGCCGAAGATTCCCGAGATGACGATCCGTCGTCTCTCCGTGTACACGCGCTGCCTCCTCCAGCTCGAGGAGGACGGTGTCGCGACGATCTCCTCGCAGGAGCTGGCGGAGCGGTTCAACCTGAACTCCGCGCAGGTGCGCAAGGACCTCGCGTACTTCGGCGAGTTCGGCGTCCGCGGCATCGGGTATCACGTCACGGGGCTCAAGGCGGAGCTCCAGCGCATCCTCGGCCTCGACCGGGAATGGCCGGTCGCGCTCGTCGGCCTCGGCAACCTCGGCTCGGCGCTCTTCCACTACAAGGGGTTCACCCGGCAAGGCTTCCGGATCGCGGTCGTGTTCGACGACGATCCCGCGAAGATCGGGCGCGAGATCGACGGCGTACCGATCGTCGGCACGCAGGACCTGGCCCGCGAGGTGCGCGCCCGACAGCTCGAGATCGCCATCGTCGCCGTGCCCGCGGAGGCGGCGCAGACGGTGACCGATCAGCTCGTCGCGGCCGGGATCAAGGCCGTGCTCAACTTCGCGCCGGCCCGCCTGCGCGTGCCGCGCGAGGCGCGTCTGAAGAACGTCGACCTCTCGATCGAGCTGGAGACGCTGTCCTTCTACCTGGCACAGGGCAATCGCTGACGCGAGTCACGCCTTCGGGCGCGCGCGTGGTAGCGTAAGACAACAATTGACGGCCATGGGCCGTCAAGGTCTGGGTTCGCGATGCTCAAGCAGTGGCCCGCGTTCGACGAGCTGGCGCAGAGGTTCGCCGAGGGAGAGGCCTGCCTGCACGTCGCCGGGCTCGCGAGTTCGGCCCGCGCGCTCGTCACTGCCGAGCTCCTCGCCGCCTCCGGACGTCCCGCCCTCGTGATCGTTCCCGGCCTGGCCGACGCCCACCGCTGGACGCAGGATCTCCGGTTCTTCGGCGCCAGCGTCGCGGAGTTCCCTGAGGAGGAGCCTCGCCTCTGGCACGGCGGCCAGCAGCGCGAGGCGGACGCCGAGCGCGCGGTCATCTGCCGCCGCCTCCTCGCCGGCGAGGCGCTCGCGATCGTCGCGACGCCGGCCGCGCTCGCGGCGCCGCTGCCGCCGCCCGCGGAGTTCCGGGACAAGACCGTCACGCTCACCGCGGGCGATCGGCTCGATCGCGAGCTGCTCGTCGAAGCGCTCGCGCTCGCGGGCTACGAGCGCGTCGACACGGTCGGCGGGGTGGGGCAGTGGGCCGCGCGCGGAGGCATCGTCGACATCTTCTCTCCCGCCCAGGCCTCGCCCGCCCGCGTGGAGTTCTTCGGCGACGAGATCGAGTCGATCCGGCTCTTCGACCCGACGTCGCAGCGCTCGACGAGCACGCTCGAGCAGCTCGTCGTGCTTCCCGTCGAGCCGTCGACCCCGCGTGACGCGGGCCTGCTGACGTATCTCTCGCCCTCCGCCCCGGTCATCGTCGACGCGCCCCGGTTGCTCGAAGATCCGGTCGTCGATGGCGCGCCGACGCTCGGGCAGCTCGTCGACGGACGCCAGCGCGTGGAGCTCGCGATCGTGAGCGGCACGGCGCGGCGGCGCGACGGCGAGCTCGTGCTCGACGCGCACGCCGTCACCGGCTACGCGGGAAAGTTCGCGCAGCTCTGCGCGGAGCTCGAGCGGTGGCGGCAGGAAGGCTTCCGCGTCCGGCTCGTCGCGGGCGATGAACGCCAGCGCGACCGACTCCACGAGATCCTGAGAGAACACCAGATCGAAGCGACGAGAGGAGATTGGCAGCCGGCGGAGGGCGGACTTCACGTCCGCCCGGAGCCGTGGGGGGCTGAGGGGGTTGGGGTCCTCCAGTCGCGGGGCCCCATGTTCAAGGACGCGCCCGGAGCCCCCCAACTCCAGATCGTCGTGGGGGAATGCTCGAGCGGGTTCTCGATTCCCGCCCTCGGCCTCGTCGTGCTCACCGAGCACGAGGTCTTCGGCGCGCGCCGCCGCTCCCTGCGCCGTCCGAAATACCAGCGCGGCGCGCCCGTCACCGCGTTCACCGACCTCGAGATCAACGACCTCGTCGTCCACGAGGACCACGGCATCGGCCGCTATCTCGGCCTCAAGACCATGAAGGTCGGCGACAAGGAAGCCGACTTCCTGCTCCTCGAGTACGCGGAGGGCAACCAGCTCTACCTGCCGGTCGAGCGGCTGGAGCTGATCTCGAAATATCTCGGCGGCGAGGAGTCCGCCGCGCGCCTCGATCGTCTCGGCGGCGCCGCCTGGCAGCGCGTGAAGGAGTCGGTGCGCGCCGCGCTGCGCGAGATGGCCGAGGAGCTGCTGAAGCTCTACGCCCAGCGGGCGGTCGCGGAAGGGCACGCGTTCTCGCCCGACACTCCGTGGCAGCGCGAGTTCGAGGCCGCGTTCCGCTTCGAGGAGACGCCCGACCAGCTGCGCGCCATCAAGGACGTGAAGAGCGACATGCTGAGCGACAAGCCGATGGACCGGCTCGTCGCCGGCGACGTCGGCTACGGCAAGACGGAAGTCGCCCTCCGCGCCGCGTTCAAGGCGGTGGCGGATGGCAGGCAGGTCGCGGTGCTCGTGCCGACGACGGTTCTCGCGCACCAGCACTGGACGACGTTCGCCGACCGCTTCAGCCCCTTCCCCGCCCGCGTCGAGCTCCTCTCGCGCTTCCGTTCGCCGAAGGAGCAGAAGGCCGTCGTCGAAGGGCTGAAGCAGGGCACGGTGGACGTGGTGATCGGCACGCACCGGCTCCTGTCGAAGGACGTCGCCTTCAAGAACCTCGGGCTCCTCGTGGTCGACGAGGAGCACCGCTTCGGCGTCGCGCACAAGGAGCGGATGAAGCAGCTCCGCACGTCGGTCGACGTGCTCGCGCTGACGGCCACGCCGATCCCGCGCACGCTCTACATGTCGCTGTCGGGCGTGCGCGACATGTCGGTGATCGAGACGCCGCCCATCGACCGCCTGCCGATCGAGACCGTGGTGCGCCGGTTCAGCAAGGCCGTGATCCGCGAGGCGCTCGTCCGCGAGCTCGAGCGCGGCGGCCAGGTGTTCTTCGTGCACAACCGCATCCCGTCGCTCGCGTCGATGGCGAACCTCATCCAGAGCATGGTCCCCGAGGCGCGCGTGCTCATGGCGCACGGCCAGATGAAGGAGCGCGAGCTCGAGGCGACGATGGTGAAGTTCGTGACCGGCCAGGCGGACGTGCTCGTCTCGACGGCCATCGTCGAGTCCGGCCTCGACATTCCCGCGTCGAACACGATCATCGTCAACCGCGCCGACCGGTTCGGCCTCGCGCAGCTCTACCAGCTTCGCGGGCGCGTCGGCCGCGAGCGCCAGCAGGCCTACTGCTCCCTGCTCGTGCCCGCCGACGGCCGGGTCGACGAGCAGGCGCAGAAGCGGCTGCGGGTGCTGCAGGAGCTCACCGACCTCGGCTCGGGCTTCAAGCTGGCCATGCGCGACCTGGAGATCCGGGGGGCGGGCAACCTGCTCGGGGCGCAGCAGCACGGCCACATCGCCGCCGTCGGCTACGACCTATATTCGAAGCTCCTGGCGGAGGCTGTGCGAGAATTGAGCGGCCAACCGAGCACCGCGGCTGTCGATCCCGTGATCAGCGCGCCGGCGGAGGGATTCCTGCCGGAGGAATACGTTCCCGAAGTCAACCAGCGGCTGGCACTCTACAAGCGGCTGGCGGGCGCGGGCGACGAGGCCGTGGTGGCGGACATCCGCGCGGAGCTGGCCGACCGCTTCGGCCCGCTGCCGCTCGAGGCCGAGCAGCTGCTGGACGTGGTCCGGCTCCGGCTCGCGGCGCGGCGGCTGGGCATCGAGAAGGTGGAGATCGGCGACGCGCGCGCGCTGGTGACGTTCGCGCCGTCGACGCCGGTGGAGGCGGGCAAGCTCCTCGCGGCGATCCGGGACAGCAAGGGACGACTGAAGATGAAGCGCGATTACATGCTCGAGGCGATCATCGCGGGCGGTGACTGGCCGCGCGTCCGCGACTCCGTCCACGCGGTCTTCCAGGTGCTCGCGGCGTGAGCCGCGGCGCGCGCGCGCTTCCGCTCGTCGTCGCGCTCGCCCTCGGCGGGTGCGCGCTGCCGCAGTGGAATCCCGCGTGGGTCCCCGCGTGGGTGCCGATCCTCGGCGCCGATCGCGGCGCGCCGCCGCCGCCGCGCGCGGCCGCGCCTCCGCGCGTCATCGACCGTCCTCCGGCGCGCCCGGACGACGACGAGGTGCTGGACCGCGTCGTCGCCGTCGTGAACAACGACGCCATCACGCTCGGCGAGCTCGAAGAGGCGATGGCGGCCGCGCGCGCGGATGCGCGCCAGCGCCCGCCCGGCAACGAGGAGCAGGTCCGCCGCGAGTTCCTCAACCGCTTCATCGAGACGCGGCTGCAGCTCCAGGAGGCGGAGCGCGAGAAGATCGTGGTCGACGAGGCCGAGGTCGACGAGGAGCTGCTCGACCGCATCAAGAAGACGAGCATGAAGGACGTCGAGGATTTCAAGGCGGCCCTGAAGGCCCAGGGCATCAGCTATGACTCGGTCCGCAAGCGGCTGCGCGAGACCATCAAGCTCGGCAAGGTGGTGCGCCGGAAGGTCACGATTCGCGTGTCGGTGACCGATGCCGAGATCGACCGCTACCTCGACGAGAACCGCGAGAAGCTGGAGACCGGTCTCGGCTATCACGCACGCCACATCCTCATCGTCCCCGACGGCAAGAGCGACGCCGCCTGGGAAGCGGCCCGCATCCGGACCGAGGTGGTGCGGGGCCAGCTCCGCGAGGGCGCCGATTTCGCCGAGCTCGCCCGCAAGTTCTCCGCGGACGCCACGGCCAGGGACGGGGGGGACCTCGGAACCCTCAAGCGCGGCGAGCTCTCTCAGGAGATCGAGGGCCGGATTCTCGCGCTGAAGCCCGGGGCGGTCTCGGAGCCGTACCGCTCGGACCTCGGCTACCACATCTTCCGGCTGGAGTCGAAAGACGCCCTCGAAGGGGAGGGGCTGACCCGGGCCAAGCAGCAGATCCGGGAGATCCTGTTCCGCCAGAAGTACGAGGCCCGGCTCGACGTCTGGCTGCGGGAGATTCGGGAGCGGGCGGTGATCGAGGTCCGCATGTAAACAGAAACGTTGACTAAGTTGGGCCAGGGTGGCACTATACGCATGGCGTCACCGTCAGGCCGCCGCCCCGCTGTAGAGCCGAAGCGAGAATCATAGCCGCCAAGTTCTAACTCTAGAGAAGCGACGCTCCACCGTCGCGCAAACCCGGAGCCGTTGAATGAGCGCCCGCCGCGGAGACCGAGGTCAATCCAACCCGACCCCCCCGAATGCCGAAGGGACGACCGCCACGACTGGCGGCAGCACCACCAACAACGGGATGAACCTCTCCGAGCTGAAGGAGAAGAGCATCCCCGACCTCAACGCCCTCGCCCGCGACCTCAACGTCCAGAACCACAGCGGCCTCCGGAAGCAGGAGCTCATCTTCAAGATCCTGCAGGCGCAGGCGGAGAAGGACGGCCTGATCTACGCCGAAGGCGTCCTCGAGGTGCTGCCGGACGGCTTCGGCTTCTTACGCGCGCCCGACTACAACTACCTGCCCGGCCCGGACGACATCTACGTGTCGCCCTCGCAGATCCGGCGCTTCGACCTCCGTACCGGCGACACGATCTCCGGCCAGGTGCGGCCGCCGAAGGACACCGAGCGGTACTTCGCGCTGCTGAAGGTCGAGTCGATCAACTTCGAGACGCCCGACCAGTCACGCGAGAAGATCTTCTTCGACAACCTCACGCCGCTCTACCCGATGGAGCGGCTGCGCCTCGAATACAACGCGGAGAACCTCACGACCCGCGTGATGGACCTGCTCTCGCCCATCGGCAAGGGGCAGCGCGGGATGATCGTGGCCGCGCCGCGCACCGGCAAGACGATGCTGCTGCAGGCGCTGGCGCACGCGATCGCCGAGAACCATCCCGAGGTCTACCTCATCGTGCTGCTCATCGACGAGCGGCCGGAAGAGGTCACCGACATGCAGCGCTCGGTGCGGGGTGAGGTCGTGGCGTCGACGTTCGACGAGGTCCCCGCGCGTCACGTGCAGGTCGCCGACATGGTGATCGAGAAGGCCAGGCGGCTCGTCGAGCACAAGCGCGACGTCGTGATCCTGCTCGATTCGATCACGCGCTTCGCGCGCGCGCACAACGCGATCATCCCGTCGTCGGGCAAGGTGCTGTCCGGCGGTCTCGACGCCAACGCGCTCCAGCGGCCGCGGCGGTTCTTCGCGGCGGCGCGCAACATCGAGGAGGGCGGGTCGCTGACGATCATCGCCACCGCGCTCGTCGATACCGGCAGCCGGATGGACGACGTGATCTTCGAGGAGTTCAAGGGCACCGGCAACATGGAGGTGCACCTCGACCGGCGCCTCATGGACAAGCGCATCTTCCCGACGATCAACATCGAGCAGTCCGGCACGCGCAAGGAAGAGCTGCTCCTCGAGAAGGACGAGCTCCAGAAGGTGTGGCTGCTCCGCAAGGCGCTCTCGCAGCTCAACCCCGTCGAGGCGATGGAGCTCCTGCTCGACAAGCTGAAGCTGACGAAGACGAACAAGGAATTCCTGAACGCGATGCATTCGATGGGCTAGAACCCTCGGAGGGGGGCTTCGCCCCCCTTCCGACGCCAAAAAAAGAGCGAGCCATGCGGCTCGCTCTTTTTTGTCTGCCTCCCCCAGGATCGGATCGCGCCGGCAAAGCCGGCGCGCGAAGCGGTCCGTGTCGGCGATGAAGAGGTTCATCGTGCTGATCGCGCCCCGCGGGTTGTCGTCCGCCACCTGCCGCAGGGCGGTCTCGACGTGGCGGAGGAGCGTCTGCTTCACCGTGGGCGGGCACGGGACGCAGGAATCGATGTAACCCTTCAGCTCCTGCAGGTACTTGCAGCCGGGCTTGAGGAGGTCCTCGAGCCTCGCGACCCACCCGTGATCGAGGTCGGTGAAGGTCGTCTGCGCCGAATCGGGCGCGATACCCGGAAAGTCGTTCCCGGAGTGTCCCCCGGTCCCGAAGCTGAGGATCGTGTCGCCGACCACGTACATCGTGCCCGCGCTGTTCACGGCGAGGCCACGAACGAAGTCGTCGCCGCTTCCGCCAAGGAAGGTCGCTCCCATCACGTTCGTCAGACCGGGGCTCAGCTTGGCGACGAAGCCCTCCACGCCGGCCCTGATCAGGTCCGGCGATCCCCCGGAGAGTCCCGGGAAATCCCACGACCCCGTCGAGCCCGCGACGTACACGTTCCCCGTGCCGTCGAGCCTGAGGGCCACGATGACGTCGAAGTCGCTGCCACCGAGGAACGTCGCGGCCTGGATCGTGCCGAGGCTCGCATCGAGCCGGGCCACGAAGCCTTCCTCGAAGTCCGTGAACGTTCCGGCGTGGGTGGAATCGGCCGAGCCGGCTCCGACGCCCGGGAAGTCGGCGGAGTCGGTCGTGCCCGCGACATAGATGCGACCGGCGGCGTCGATCGCGATGGCGTTCGCCGTGTCGCTCGCGCTGCCGCCGAGGAAGGTCGCGGCCAGGATGTTGCCGAGGCCGGCGTCGAGCTTCACGACGAAGCCCTCGCCGTCGGCGAACGTGGAGTCCGCGGAGCCCGCCCTGGAGCTCACCCCCGGGAAGTCGGACGACGACGTCGCCCCTGCCACGAAGACGCTTCCGGTACCGTCGAGCGCGATAGCGCGCGCGTCCTCGTCATCCGCCCCCCCGAGGTAGGTCGAGTGGACGGTGGTCAGGCCCGCGTCCAGCCGCGCGACGAACGCGTCGGTAAACCCGTTCAGGCTGTCGTAGGCCGACGTCGAGTCGATGCCCGGCGAGTCCGGCGACCTCGTGTAGCCGGTGACGTAGAGGTTCCCGGCGCCGTCGAGGGTCATCGCCTGGATCACGTCGTCGCCGCCGCCGCCGAGGAACGTGGCGACGAGAACGACGCTCAGGTCGGCATTCAGCTTCGCCACGAAGCCGTCGAAGTTCGGGAACGGGATGAACGGATCCGCTACGCCTGCCCCGACGCCGGGGAAGTCCGGCGACGCCGTGTAGCCGGCGACGTAGACGTTCCCCCCGCCATCCTCGACGACCGCCACGACGGAGTCGCTCATCGCGCCGCCGAGGAACGTGGTCTTGAGCACGGGATCGATGACGAGCCGCCGGCTCCGATCGTAGGTGCCGAGGCGGAAGCCGTACCGCTCGCCGTCCACGACGTACGCGACGTCGACAGGCTCTCGCTTCCCCGCAGCCTCCTGAAACGCGATCGGTCTGGTGAATCGGATCGTTCCCTTGGCGACGGCGACGTCGAGCTCGCCCTGTGGCGTGACCGCGATGCCTCGACCGCCTGTCACCGCGATCCGGATCCGCGCGGGATCCGCGCCCGCCTTGACGTGGAAGAGCTTTTCCACGGACGCGCCCGAGGCCTGGAGCTCCACGTCGATGCCCGCGTAGACCTCGCCGAGGCTGATCGTGTCGTAGGTCGGGAGGTTCGTGCGCCACGCGGCCGGATCGTTGCCACGGAGGACGTTCACTTTCGTCGGCGTCTCGCGTGTGCCGGTCACGCTCTGCACGGCGCCGCCGACAAGCGCTTCGGTGAGCACGACGTGACGCAGGGCGTACGTCATCTCTCCGGAGGACGTGACGAACACCGTGCCGTCGGCGATCGGCGCGTAGAACTTCACGGCGTCGTTCGTCTGGCCCCGATTCTCGATGAACGGAATCCGCGATCCGGGTATCGTTCCGCCGGCCGACATGCGCGGCGGATCGTCGTGCGTGACACCGGGAAGGGGACGGACCAGGCTGCACCCTGACGTGAACAGCAGCAGGACGACGAAGCCGATGAGTGCTACGCGTCGATTCATGACGGTGTTTGCCCCTCGTGCACCTCGCTCCCGCGCGCGCCCGCCGCGCGCCGCTCACACGTTGCTGCCGTGGCGATTCCGCCGCCGGGGTGTGCGCGGTGGCATAAACCGCGCCACACGCGCCCGTTCGATGTCTCGCGTACTTGGCGCGGTCGCGCTCCCCCGGGCACGACACAATGCCAGTCCCCGCGGCGGGTGACGGCACGGCAGAGCGGCGGCGCGGAGAGGCGGCGAGCGGGCTAAAGCCGGGGCGACGACCCCAAACCCACGCCGTTTTGGCCTTTCGCGCGCCTCTGGTATCCTTACGAGTCCGAGGAGGTGGGCCGTGAAGGCTGGCATTCATCCGGAGTACGTGGACACGACAATTACCTGCGCCTGCGGCGAGGTCATCCAGACCCGGTCCACCAAGCCCGACATCCGCGTCGAAGTGTGCTCGAAGTGCCATCCGTTCTACACGGGCAAGCAGAAGTTCATGGACACCGCCGGCCGCGTGGAGCGCTTCCAGCGCAAGTACAAGCGCGGGGCGGCCACGCCCGCGCAGGGGTAGCGGCCCGAGCTCAACTTCGCGCGCGGCGGCTCGCCTCGGACGGGCGTGCCTGCCCGGGAGGCGCTGACCCGCGATGTTGTTCGACAAGCTCCGTCAGATCGAAGAGCGCTCGGAGGAGATCGACCGCGCGCTCGCCGATCCCGCCATCTACTCCCGCACGGGCGAGCTCGCTCGACTGCGCAAGGAGCAGTCCGACCTCCGGGAGACCGTGGAGCGCTTCCGTGAGTACCGGAAGGTGCTCGAGCGGATCGGGGAAGCCCGCCACATCCTGAGCGAGGGCGGCGACCGCGAGCTCGCCGAGCTCGCGCAGGCCGAGATCGACGAGCTGACCGGCCGGCAGGGAGCGCTTGAAGAAGAGCTCAAGCGCCTGCTCCTGCCGCGCGATCCGAACGACGAGAAGAACGTGTTCGTCGAGATCCGCGCCGGCGCCGGCGGCGACGAGGCCGCGCTGTTCGCCGCGGAGCTCTCGCGCATGTACACGAAGTTCGCGGAGAGCAAGCGCTGGAAGGTCGAGGTGATGGACGCGAGCCCGACCGGCCAGGGCGGGCTCAAGGAAGTCATCCTCTTCGTGCAGGGCCGGGGCGCGTGGAGCCGGCTCAAGTTCGAGCGCGGCGTGCATCGCGTGCAGCGCGTGCCGGTGACCGAGTCCGCGGGCCGCATTCACACGTCGACCGTCACCGTGGCCGTGCTGCCCGAAGCCGAGGACGTGGAGATCCAGGTCGCGGACAAGGACGTCCGCGTGGACGTCTATCGCTCCTCGGGTCCCGGCGGTCAGGGCGTCAACACCACCGACTCCGCCGTGCGTCTCACGCACATTCCGACCGGTCTCGTCGTCACGTGCCAGGACGAGCGCTCGCAGATCAAGAACCGCGCGAAGGCGATGCGCGTGCTGAAGGCGCGGCTCCTCGAGCGCGCGCAGGAAGAGCAGCAGGCGGCCATCGCCGCCGATCGCCGGAGCCAGGTCGGGACCGGCGAGCGCAGCGAGCGCATCCGCACGTACAACTTCCCGCAAACGCGCGTGACCGATCACCGGATCGGCCTCACGCTGCACCGGCTGCCCACCGTGCTCGAAGGCGATCTCGACGAGATCATCGACGCGCTCGCCGCGGCCGAGCAGGCGGAGCGGCTGGAACGGGTGGAGAGTTGACGGGCGCCGCCACGATGCCGACGGTCGGTGCCGCGCTCGCGGACGCGGAGGAGCGTCTCGCCGCCGCGGGTGTCGAGACGCCGCGCGTCGACGCCGAGTGGCTGCTCGCCGGCATCCTCGAGGTCGGCCGCAACGCGCTCGCGGTGAACGTGATGCGGCCGCTGCCCGAGATGACGGCGGCGCGCTACGCGGACGTCGTGAAGCGCCGCACGCGGCGTGAGCCGCTGCAGCGCATCCTCGGCTGGGAGGAGTTCCGGGGGCTGCGACTTCGTCTCACGAACGACGTCCTCGTGCCGCGCCCCGAGACGGAAGCGCTCGTCGAGTGGGCGCTGGGCGCGCTGCCGGCGCCGTCGGCCGGCGCACGGCCGCTCGTCGTCGACGTCGGCACGGGCTCGGGATGCATCGCGTGCGCGATCGCCCACGCGCGCCTCGACGTGGAGGTGGTGGCCGTCGACATCTCGGGCGCGGCCGTGGAGGTCGCGCGCGCGAACGTCGAGGCGCTCGGCCTCGAGCGGCGAGTCCATGTCGTCGCGACCGATCTCACCAGCGCGCTCGGCGAGGCGTCCGCCGATCTCATCGTCGCGAATCTTCCCTATCTGCCGGACGCCTGGCTGGACGCCCTCGCGCCCGAGGTGCGCGCGCACGATCCGCGCCTGGCGCTGGCGGGCGGCGCCGACGGGCTCGACGTCGTGCGGCGCCTCCTCCCCGACGCGCGGCGGGTGTTGCGGCCGGGCGGCGTGCTCCTGCTCGAGACCGCCGGCGATACGCTCTCGCCCGCGGCCATCGGCACCCTCCAGGCGAGCGCGACGGCGACGCTCCTGAGCGCGGCGGGCTTCGTCGGCGTCACGGCGCGCGCCGATCTCGCGGGGGTGACGCGCTTCATCGCCGGGCGCACGCCTGCGGGCGCGGGGCACACGCCGTGAAGAGCGTGCTCACGCTCGCGCTGCCGAAAGGCCGGCTCCTCGACGGCGCGCTCGAGCTGCTGGCCGGGCTCGGCGTCGAAGGTGTCGACGCCGAATCGCGCAAGCTGATCTTCACCGACGCGCGCCGCGGCCTCCGGCTCCTCTTCCTGAAGCCGGCGGACGTGCCCGCATACGTCACGTACGGCGCCGCGGACCTCGGCATCGTCGGCAAGGACATCCTCCTCGAGCAGGCGCCGGACGTGTACGAGCCGCTCGATCTCAAGTTCGGCTTCTGCCGGCTCGTGGTGGCGGAGTCGCGCGAGCTGTGGGAGCGCGACGATCCCGCGAAGTGGTCGTGGGTGCGCGTCGCCACGAAGTATCCGCGGCTGACGGAGGAGTATTTCTCCCAGCGCGGCGTGCAAGTGGAGATCGTGCGCCTCGACGGCTCGATCGAGCTGGCGCCGCTCATCGGCCTCGCCGAGCGCATCGTCGACCTCGTGCAGTCGGGCGAGACGCTGCGCGCGAACGGCCTCGTGGAGGTGGCGGAGATCGCGCGCTCGACCGCGCGGCTCATCGTCAACCGCGCCTCGATGAAGACCGAGCACGCGGCGGTCACCGGCTTCATCGACCAGCTGAAGGGACAGCTCCCGCGATGATCCGCACGCTCGATGCGCGGACCCTCGGCGCCGACGCGGTCGCCGCCGCGCTGGAGCGCTCGCCGGAGCAGGTCGCGCCGGCCATCCACGCCGCGGTCGACGAGATCCTCGCCGCCGTGCGCGCGCGGGGTGACGCGGCGCTGATCGACTACACCGCGCGCTTCGATCGCTTCGCCGCCGCGTCGCCGGCGGCGCTGGCGATCTCGCCGGACGACTTCTCGGCGGCGGAGCGCGCGCAGACGCCCGAGACGCGCGCCGCGCTCGCGTACGCGGCCGAGCGGATCGAGCGCTATCACGCCGCGGCGCTGTCGAAGTCGTGGCGGATGACCGACGAGCACGGCTCGGTGCTCGGCCAGGAGATCCGGCCGCTCGACCGCGTCGGCGTCTACATCCCGGGCGGCCGTGCCGCCTATCCATCCACCGTGCTGATGACCGCCATCCCGGCGCGGGTCGCCGGCGTGCGCGAGATCGTGCTCGTCACGCCGCCCGGGCCGGACGGGTCTCCCGACCATTCCGTCCTCGCGGCCGCGCGCATCGCGGGCGTGACCGAAGGCTGGCGCCTCGGCGGCGCGCAGGCGGTGGCGGCGCTCGCGTACGGGACGGGCACGATCCGTCGCGTCGACAAGATCGTCGGCCCCGGCAACATCTACGTCGCGCTCGCGAAGCAGCGCGTCTTCGGCGAGGTCGGCATCGACATGGTCGCGGGGCCGAGCGAGGTCATCGTGATCGCCGACGCCGCCGCCGATCCCGAGTGGGCCGCGGCCGACATGCTCGCGCAGGCCGAGCACGATCCGATGGCGCGCGCGGTGCTCATCACCGATGACGACGCGCTCATCGCGGCGACCGCGCGCGCGCTCGATCGGCAGCTCGCCGCGCTCCCGCGGCGCGAGATCGCCGCGCAGGCGCTGCGCGACAACGGCGCCTTGATCCGGGTGGCGTCGCTCGACGACGCCGTCGACCTGGCGAACCGCTTCGCGCCCGAGCACCTCGAGCTGCTCGTGCGCGTGCCGGCGGCCCTGCTGCCGCGCGTGCGCCACGCCGGCGCGGTCTTCATGGGCCGGCACACGCCGGAGGTCGTCGGGGACTACGTGGCCGGGCCGAACCACGTGCTGCCCACGGGCGGCACGGCGCGATTCTCGTCACCGCTGTCGACCGAGGACTTCGTGAAGCGCGCGAGCGTGATCGAGTACTCGCCGGCGGGCCTCGCCGCCGCGCTGCCGCACCTCCGCACGCTGACGGCGCTCGAGGGGCTGGCCGCGCACGGACTGGCGGCGGAAATGAGAAAAGAGGGGGCGTGGGGGTCCTCAGCTGCGGGGCCCCCATGTTCAAAGGAGACGCGATGAGCCGACAGGCGCGGGTGGAGCGGAAGACCAAGGAGACCGACGTCACGATCCACCTCGACGTGGACGGCACGGGCGCGGCGAAGGTCGCCACGCCGATCCCGTTCTTCAGCCACATGCTCGAAGCCTGGTCGAAGCACGGGCTCATGGATCTCACGGTCGAGGCGAGCGGCGACGTCGAGGTCGACATCCACCACACCGTCGAGGACGTCGGCATCGTGCTGGGCCAGGTGTTCAAGCAGGCGCTCGCGGACAAGCGCGGCATCGTCCGGTACGGCACGGCGTACGTGCCGATGGACGAGGCGCTCGTCCAGGCGTCGGTCGACATCTCGGGGCGGCCGTTCCTCGTCTTCAACGTCCCCGTGGCGCGCACCCGCGTCTCGAACTTCGACCTCGACATGCTGCAGGAGTTCTTCCGCGCGTTCGCGTTCAACGCGGAGATCACGCTGCACGTGACGATGCACTACGGCCACAACCTCCACCACATCGCCGAGGCCGTCTTCAAGTCGGTGGGCCGCGCGCTGGCCGACGCGACGCGGCTGAATCCGCGCATCGCCGGCATCCTGCCCTCCACCAAGGGGGCGCTGTAGCGGCGCCATGATCGCGATCATCGACTACGGCCGGGGCAACCTCGGCAGCGTGGAGAAGGCGTTCGAGCGCGTCGGCATCCCGGCGAGCGTCACCGAGGATCCCCGCGCGGTCGACGACGCGGCCGCGGTCGTCCTGCCGGGCGACGGCGCGTTCCACGACGCGATGACGAATCTCGGCGCGCGCGGGCTCGTGGAGCCGCTGCGCCGCGCGCTCGACGGCACGCGCCCGTTCCTCGGCATCTGCCTCGGCTATCAGCTGCTCTTCTCGACGAGCGAGGAGTTCGGCGAAGGCCGCGGGCTCGACGTGATTCCGGGAGTCGTGCGGCGCTTTCCGGCCGGACGCAAGGTCCCGCACATGGGATGGAACCGCGTGGGGCACGACGGATCGCTGGCCCTCTTCGCAGGGATCCCGAGCGGCGCGCACTTCTACTTCGTGCACTCGTATTACCCGGAGACCGCGCGTCCGGACCTCCAACTCGCCTGGTGCGATTACGGCAGCGTGCGGTTTCCCGCGGCCGTCCAGCACGGGCGCATCCACGCGACGCAGTTCCATCCCGAGAAGAGCCAGCGATGGGGCCTCCGCATGCTCGAGAACTTCGCGGCGATCGTGAAGGGATGCTCATGATCGTCATCCCCGCGGTCGACCTGCGCGAGGGACGCTGCGTTCGCCTGCAGCAAGGCCGCGCCGACGCCGAGACCGTGTTCTCCGAGGATCCGGTCGCGATGGCGCGCCGCTGGGCGTCGCTCGGCGCGGAGCGCCTGCACGTCGTCGATCTCGACGGCGCGTTCGCCGGCGCGCCGAAGCAGGCCGAGCTGATCACGCGGATCGTCTCCGCGGTCGCGCCGCTGCCCGTGCAGGTCGGCGGCGGCCTGCGGGATCTCGCGGCGGTGAGCGCGGTCCTCGAGACCGGCGCGCGGTGGGCCGTCATCGGCACGCGTGCCGCGCTCGATCCGGCGTTCCTCGCCGACGTCTGCGCCCGCCACCCCGGCCGCGTCATCATCGCCGTCGATGGGTGCGGCCCGAACGTCGCGGTGAAGGGCTGGACGGAGACGAGCGACGAGCGCGTGGTCGACGTCGGCCGCCGCGCCCGGCAGGCCGGCGCGGCCGCGCTGCTCTACACCGACGTGACGCGCGACGGGCTCGCGGGCGGTCCGAACGTCGACGACACGGCCGCGCTCGCGGCCGCGGTCGGCATCCCCGTCCTGGCGTCGGGCGGCGTGGCGAGCGTGGATGACCTCGTCCGTCTCGCCGCGATCCCGGGGGTGGAGGGAACGATCGTCGGTCGCGCGTTGTACGCGGGCGCGGTCGATCTCCGTGACGCGTTGAACGTCCTCGGTCCGAGCGCCGGCTCCGCCGGCGGCCGGGCACGCTGATGCTGGCGAAGCGCGTCATCCCCTGCCTCGACGTGAAGGACGGGCGCGTCGTGAAGGGCGTGCGCTTCGTCGACCTGCGCGACGCCGGTGATCCCGTCGAGGCCGCGCTCGCGTACGACGCGCAGGGCGCCGACGAGCTCGTCTTCCTCGACATCACCGCGTCGCACGAAGATCGGCACATCATGCTCGACGTCGTGCGCCGGACCGCGGAGGGCATCTACATGCCGCTCACGGTCGGCGGCGGCATCCGCTCGATCGAGGACGTGCGCCGGCTGCTGCGCGCGGGCGCCGACAAGGTGTCGCTCAACACCGCGGCGCTGGCGCATCCCGCGGTGATCCGCGAAGCGGCGGAGCGCTTCGGCAGCCAGTGCATCGTGGTGGCGATCGACGCACGGCGTGAAGGGGGCTTGGGGGTCCTGAGTGATGGGGCCCCCATGTCCAAAGGCACCCGCTGGGGCGTGTACACGCACGGCGGGCGGCGCCCCGCCGGGCGCGACGCGATCGCGTGGGCGCAGGAAGCGGTCGCCCTCGGCGCCGGCGAGATCCTCCTGACGAGCATGGACCGCGACGGCACGAAGGACGGGTACGACCTCGAGCTCACGCGCGCGGTGTCCGACGCCGTCACGGTGCCCGTCATCGCCTCGGGCGGCGCGGGCTCGCTCGAGCACCTCGTGGAGGGCGTGACGGAGGGCGGCGCGGACGCCGCGCTCGCCGCGTCGATCTTCCACTTCGCGATCCACGCGATCGCCGAGGCGAAGGCGTACATGCGCGACCGCGGCGTGGAAGTCCGCCTCACGCCATGACCGTCGACGACCTCCGCTTCGACGCGCAGGGCTTGATCCCCGCGGTGGTGCAGGAGGCGGACACCGGCGACGTCCTCATGGTGGCGTGGATGGATCGCGCCGCCGTCCAGGCCACGCTCGAGACGGGCTTCACCCACTTCTGGTCACGCTCGCGCGCGACGCAGTGGCGGAAGGGCGAGACGTCGGGCCACGTGCAGCACGTCCAGCGCGTGTACGCCGACTGCGACGCGGACACGCTCCTCGTGCAGGTGCACCAGGAGGGTCCCGCCTGCCACACGAACAACCCGACGTGCTTCTTCACGGCGCTGCAGGGCGACGGAGCGGCGCAAGGTCGCGCCGGACGCGCCGCGCCGACGATGCTGGCGCGCATCGAGCAGATCGTGGAGCAACGGAAGACCGCGCCGCCCGCCGGCTCCTACGTCGGCGCGCTGCTCGCGAAGGGCGAGGCCGCGGTGTCGCGGAAGATCGGCGAGGAGGCCATCGAGGTGATCACGGCGGCGCTCGGCGGGGAAGGCGACCGCCGCCTCGTCGAGGAAGTCGCGGATCTCTGGTTCCACACGCTGGTCCTGCTCGGCGAGCGCGGCATTCCCCTGCGCGACGTGCTGAAGGAGCTCGCTCGCCGGCACACGGAGCGACGGACCGGCGGCTGAGCCGAGCATGGCTGCGCCCCGTACTGGGCGGCGCCGGCGCATCGGCGTGGCGCTGACCGCGCTCGCGCTGGCCGGCTGCGCGAGCGCCGGCCCGCGCATCGAGAACGGCGTCTTCCGGGCGCCGGCGCTGTTCAGGGTGGCGGTGCCCGGTCCGGAGTGGGAAGTGGCGGCGGCGAGCCGGGCCGAGCTCGAGCTGCGGCATCGCGGCGGCGAGGCGGGCATCTTCGCGAACGTCGAGTGCGGCGAGGAGGCGGCGCGGCGTGACGTCGGCGTGCTGGCGCGGCGGCTCTTCCTGGGCCTCCGGGATCGGCGGGTCGTCGAGAACGGGGCCGCGACACTCGACGGGGCGCCCGCCGCGCGCGCGGTCATCGACGCGCGCGTGGCCGGCCGGGACGAGCCGCTCCGGCTGGAGGCGTACGTGATGAAGGACGTACGCTGTGTCTACGATCTGGTGTACGCGGCGCCCCCCGCCGTCTTCGGGGCGCGCCGGGCGGATTTCCAGCGCTTCGTGGAGAGCTTCGCGAGGGAGTAGGCGGGCATGGCGACGGCGACGCTTCGGAGCACGGCGATGTGGTACGGCGGCCTCGGCCTGCTCACGGCCCAGGTGGCGCGCAGCGTGGCGCTGCCGCCGAAGTACTACACGCTGGTCGTCCGTGAGATCGAGATCATGGGCGTGCGCTCGCTCGCCGTGGCCGCGACCGCGGCGGTCTTCACCGGCATGGTCTTCGCCATCCAGAGCGCCATCAACATGGCCCGGTTCGGCGCGGAGCTCTACGTGGGCCCGCTCGTCGCGCTCGCCATCCTCCGCGAGCTGGGCCCCGTCCTCACGGCGATCCTCGTCGGCGGAAAGGTCGCCTCGGGCATCACGGCCGAGCTCGGCTCCATGAAGGTCACCGAGCAGATCGACGCGCTGCGCTCGCTCGGGGTCAACTACGTCAAGCGTCTCATCGTCCCGCGCGTGCTGGCGTCGCTGATCGTCTTCCCCCTGCTGACGACGCTCGCCGATTTCCTCGGCGTGGTGGGCGGCATGATCACGATGGTCGTCGAGCGCGGGGCCGATCTGTACGCGTACGTGAACACCACGACCTACTGGGTCATCCCGCGCGACTTCCTGACCGGCATCGGGAAGAGCGTCTTCTTCGGCGCGATCGTGACCCTGATCGGCTGCTACAACGGGCTCAGCGTGGAGGGCGGCACGGAAGGCCTCGGCCGCGCGACCACCGCCACCGTGGTGCAGGTCACGATGGGCGTGATCATCTCGGACTTCTTCCTCACGAAGCTGTTCCTCATCCTGTTCTGGCCGGTGACGGCGCAATGACGGTCCTCGTCGAGGCGAAGGACGTCCGCAAGAGCTTCGAGACGCTCGCCGTGCTGAAGGGCGTCAGCTTTCGGCTCGACAAGGGCGAGACCCTCGTCGTGATGGGAGGCAGTGGATCGGGCAAGACGGTCCTGCTGCGCATCATCGACGGCCTCCTCCGGCCCGACGGCGGCGCGGTCATGCTCTTCGACCAGCACATCGAGCGCCTCTCCGAGGAGGCGATGCTGCCGGTCCGGCGCCGCCTCGGCTACGTCTTCCAGGGCGCGGCGCTGTTCGACTCGCTCACCGTGGAGGAGAACGTCGCGTTCCCGCTGCGCGAGCACACCGATCTGTCGGCGCGCGAGATCCACGAGCGGGTCATCCACTTCCTCTCGCTGGTCGGCCTCGACGAGAAGGTGCTGCCCCAGCTCCCGGCCGAGCTCTCGGGCGGGATGCGCAAGCGCGTCGGGATCGCCCGCGCGCTCATCGGTCAGCCGGACGTGCTGCTGTTCGACGAGCCGACGGCCGGGCTCGATCCGACGAACTCGAAGCTGGTCGGCGAGCTGATCTCCGAGCTGGGCAGTGAGGTCTGCGACACGGCGATCGTGGTCACCCACGATCTCGAGCTGGCGAAGACCGTCGCCGACCGCGTCGCCGTGCTGATCGAGGGCCGGTTCGCGACCATCGGCCGCCTCGACGACGTGCTGGGCAGCCGGGATCCGGCGGTGCAAGCATTCCTGTCCGGAGAGGCACGATGAACGAGCGGCAACGCGAGCGGGCCACGAAGGTGCGCGTGGGGATCTTCGTCCTCGTGGGCCTCGTGGTCTTCCTCGGCATCATCTACATGCTCGGCGCGCGCGCCCGGCTCTTCGAGGCGCGCTACTCGATCTACGCCGAGTTCACGGAAGTCGGCGGCCTGCAGGAGGGCGCCACGGTGCGGCTCGCGGGGGCGCAGATCGGCCGTGTGAGCGCGGTCGAGCTGCCGCCGCAGCCCGGCGGCAAGGTGCGCGTCGAGATGAAGATCGCGACGCAATTCGCGGATCGCATCCGCAAGGACTCCGAGGCACGGATCCAGACCCAGGGGTTGCTCGGCGATCGCATCGTCGAGATCACCGTGGGGGGCGCGCAGGCGGCGGCCGTGCAGCCCGGCGAAATCCTGAAGTCTCGCGATCCCGTCGACCTCGCGCACGTCATCGGCGAAGGCGCGGGCGTCGTCCGCAGCGTGGCCGCGCTCGCGGAGAGCTTCAACACGATCGCGCAGGAGTTCCGGGCGACGCGCGTGCTGCAGGACCTGGGCGAGACGGTGAAGACCGCGCGCAAGGCCGCGGACCAGGTGAGCCGCATCGCGGATCGCGTGGAGAAGGGCCCGGGCCTCGCGCACACGCTGCTCTACGAGGAGCCGATCGCGCTCCGGCGGGTGAACGACCTCATCACCAGCACGCAGGCGATCCTCGCGCGCATCGAGCGCGGCGAAGGCGCCGCCGGCGTGCTGACGTCCGATCAGTCGACGCAGGCGGCGAGGAAGCTGGTCGCCGCGATGGAACGGTTCGGCGCGATCGCCGACCGTCCCGCCGGCGACGAAGGGCTGCTCACGGCGCTGCTCTTCGACCCGAAGTACAAGTCGGTCCTGGAGGATCTGCAGCGGGTCACGCGCAACTTCCGCGACGTCTCCGATCGTGTCGCCGGCGGGAAGGGGACGCTCGGCGGGCTCCTCAAGGACGAGCCCGCGGACGCGAGCATCGCCAGCGCGTCGCGCGACCTGCAGGCGACGCTCGCGAACCTCCGCGCGATCACCGACAAGATCAACGAGGGCGAGGGCACGCTCGGCGCGCTGATCGCCGATCCGACGCTCTACGAGCGGCTGTCGAACATCCTCGACGGGGCGTCGCGCAGCTTCCTGCTCCGCAGCTTCATCCGCGGGCTCGGCAAGAAGCCCGCCGACGGCAAGAGGGACGGCGGTGAAGCGGGCCGCTAGCGCCTATCGCTGCCAGCAGTGCGGCTTCGCCAGCCCGAAGCCCGGCACGTGCCCGGACTGCGCGCGCACCGGCGACTTCATCGCGCTCGTCGAGGAGCGCCCGGCGCCGCAGCGCGAGGGCCGGCGCGTGGCGCTGACGTCGGGCCGCCCGCGGCCGCTGCGCGAGGTGGAGATCGAGCACGTCGCGCGGCTGCGCACGCACATCGGCGAGCTCGACCGCGTGCTCGGCGGCGGCGTCGTGCCGGGATCGCTCGTGCTGATCGGCGGGGAGCCGGGGATCGGGAAGTCCACGATGCTCGCGCAAGCGGCGAGCCGACTCGCGGAGCTCGCGCCGCCCGTGCTCTACGTCTCCGCCGAGGAGTCGGCGGCGCAGGTGCGCATGCGCGCGGAGCGGCTCGGCATCAAGACCGACGGGCTCCTGCTGTGGGCGGAGAACGACGTGAACGCGATCGAGGCGCAGCTCGACGAAGTCAAGCCGCGCGCGCTCGTGATCGACTCGATCCAGACGGTCTTTCTCCCCGGTCTCGAGTCCGCGCCCGGCAGCGTCGCGCAGGTGCGCGAGTGCGGGGCGCGGCTGATGTCGCTGGCGAAGGGCCGCGGCCTCGCGACGTTCCTCGTCGGGCACGTGACGAAGGACGGCGCGATCGCCGGCCCGCGCACGCTCGAGCACCTGGTCGACACGGTGCTCTACTTCGAAGGCGAGCAGCACCACGCCTATCGCGTGCTCCGCGCCGTGAAGAACCGGTTCGGCTCGACCAACGAGCTCGGCGTCTTCCAGATGGGCGAGCGGGGTCTCGAGGAGGTCCAGAACCCGTCGGGGTTCTTCCTCGCCGAGCGGCCGCGCGACGCTCCGGGCTCCGTCGTGGTGGCGAGTCTCGACGGCACGCGGCCGCTCCTGCTCGAGCTCCAGGCGCTCGTGGCGCCGGCCTCGTTCGGGACGCCGCGGCGCACGGTGCTCGGCGCGGACTACAACCGCGTCTGCCTGCTGCTCGCCGTGCTCGAGAAGCGCGCCGGCGTGCCGGTGGCGAGCCAGGACGTGTTCGTCAACGTCGCGGGCGGCGGCCGCATCACCGAGCCCGCGGCGGATCTCGGCATCGTGCTCGCGGCGGCGTCGAGCTACATGAACTGCCCGGTGCGCGGCGACGTGCTCGTGCTCGGCGAGGTCGGGCTCACGGGCGAAGTGCGCGCGGTCACGGGCCTCGCGACGCGGCTGCGCGAGGCGGCGCAGCTCGGCTTCCGCCAGGCCGTGGTGCCGGCGAGCAATCTCGGCGACGGCGCCGCGCTGCCGCTCGAGGCGCACGGCGTCGCCACGGTGGACGAGGCGATCGCGGTGCTGCTCCGATGAGCGCTCGGTCGGGGCGCGTCGCGGGCGTCGTGCTCCGCGTCCTCGTCGCGATCCTGGCCGCCGTGATCGGCGCCGACACCGCGCCACGCGCCGGATACTCCGCATTCGGCGGCGTCGTTGCCGCGCTCGTCGTCACCGCGCTCGTGCTGATGGCCGAACGCGCGGCCGGGCGCGCGCGGCTCGAGCGTCTCGTGTGGGGGACGCTCGGCGGTGTCGTGGGACTCTTCGCGGGCATCGCCGCGGGCTTCGCGCTCGCGGGTGTCGCGCCGGCCGTCGGCGCCGGTGCGCTCGCGCTCGGCGGGCTGCTCGGCGCATGGCTGGGCGGAGCCACGGGCGTGCGCCGCGGCGCCGAGGTGACCGGGCTGAACGCGATGCTGTTCCCGCGTCCGGCCGCCGAGCGCCCGACGAAGCTCGTCGACACGTCCTCGCTCATCGACGGCCGCATCGCCGACCTCGCGGCCACCGGCTTCGTCGACGGACCGCTCGTGATCCCGGAGTTCGTCCTCCGCGAGCTGCAGCAGATCGCCGACGCCGGGGACCCGCGGAAGCGGACGCGTGGCAAGCGCGGCTTCGACGTCGTGCAGCGGCTGCAGCGACTGCCCGGGCTCCTCGTGGAGCTCGACCCTGCCGACGTCCCCGGCGTCATTGAGGTCGACGAGAAGCTGCTCGCGCTCGCCCGGGCGCGCGGCGCGAAGATCGTCACCACCGACTACAACCTCAACAAGCGCGCCGAGCTCACCGGTGTCGTGGTGCTGAACGTCAACGACCTTTCCAACGCGCTCAAGCCCGCCGTGGTCGCGGGTGAAGCGATGCGCGTCCACGTTCTCCGCGAGGGCAAGGAGTCGGGACAGGGCGTCGCCTACCTGGACGACGGCACGATGGTCGTCGTCGATCAGGGCAAGCGGTGGATCGGCCAGACCGTCGACGTGGCGGTGACGAGCGTGCTGCAGACGTCCGCCGGCCGGATCATCTTCACGCGGCTGCGCGACGACGAGGGCGCGCGTGCGTGACGTCGCGGTCGTCATCCCCGCGGGCGGCGTCGGGCGCCGGCTCGGCGGCCGGACGCCGAAGCAATTCCTCCGGCTCGGCTCGCGCACGATCCTCGCGCGCACGGTCGAAGCGTTCACGCGTCATCCCGCCGTGAGCGCGGTGGTCGTGGCGGCGCCCGCGGCGTACCTCGCGCCCACGCGGCGCGCGCTCGCCGGCGTGCCGAACGCCGCGCGCGTGCGCGTCGTCACGGGCGGCGCCGAGCGGCAGGACTCCGTATGGCTCGGCATCCGGGCGGTGCCGGACGACGCGGCGGTGATCGTCGTGCACGACGCCGTCCGACCGTTCATCACGCGGGCGCTCGTCGATCGCGTCATCACGGCGGCGCGCGCCGGCGGCGCGGCGATCTGCGCGCTGCCGATCGCGGAGACCGTCAAGCGTGTCCGTGACGCCGTCGTCGAGGCGACCGTCGATCGGAGCGCGCTCTGGGCCGTGCAGACGCCGCAGGCCTTCCGCGCCGACATCCTCCGCGAGGCGCACGAGAAGGCGCGGCGCGACGGATTCCTCGGCACCGACGAGTCGATGCTGGTGGAGCGCCTCGGCCATCCCGTCGCCGTCGTCCCCGGCTCGCCCGACAACGTGAAGATCACGACACCCGAAGACTTGCGTCGCGCGAAGCGCGGCACCCGAGCGGGCGGGCGCTCGAGCGAAGCGAGGCGCCGGAGCGGGCCGGCGCTCGAGCGCCCGGGCGCCCGCGACTCCAAATGACCATCCGGTCCGGGCTCGGCTTCGACATGCATCCGCTCGTGCCCGGGCGGCTGCTCGTTCTCGGCGGCGTGCCCGTGCCGTCCGAGCTCGGGCTCGGCGGTCACTCGGACGCCGACGTGCTGTCGCACGCCATCGGCGAAGCGCTCCTCGGCGCGCTCGCGCTCGGCGACCTCGGCCGCCACTTCCCCGACACCGACCCGCGGTACCGCGGGATCTCGAGCCTTGCGCTGCTCCGCGAGGTGATGACGCTCGTGACCGCGCGCGGAGGCCGGCTGGTGAACGTCGACGCGACGGTCATCGCGCAGGCGCCGCGGCTCGCGAACCTCTTGCCCGAGATGGCCAAGCGGCTCGCCGACACACTCGGAATCCCTCTCGACGCGACGAGCGTCAAAGCCAAAAGCCCCGAAGGCCTGGGACTGCTCGGCAGGAAGGAAGGCATGGCAGCGATGGCGGTCGTGAGCGTGGAAGTGCGAGGCGCAGCCGAAGGCGAGACGAGTCTGTGATCGGAGACGTCGCGTGAAGGTCTACAACACCCTGACCCGCAGCAAGGAAGACCTCGTGCCGCTGACGCCGGGCGAGATCCGGATGTATTCGTGCGGCGTCACCGTCTACGACATCTCGCACGTCGGGCACGCGCGGATGATGGTCGTCTTCGACGTGATCTCGCGGTACCTGCGCTTCGCCGGCTATCGCGTGACGTTCGTGCGGAACTTCACCGACATCGACGACAAGATCATCCGGCGCGCGAATCAGGAAGGGGTCGACGCCGGCGAGATCTCGGAGCGTTACATCGCCGCGTTCCGGGACGACATCGCGGCGCTCGGCGTGCAGGCGCCGGAGGTCGAGCCGAAAGCGACCCGGCACGTGGCCGAGATGATCGCGCTGATCGAGCGCCTCGTCGCCGGCGGCTACGCCTACGTCGTCGACGGCGACGTCTACTTCGAGATTCGCCGCTTCCCGCCGTACGGGCGCCTCTCGGGCAAGAACCTGGAGGAGCTGCTCGTCGGCGCGCGCGTCGAGGTCGACGAGCGCAAGCGCGACCCGCGCGACTTCGCGCTGTGGAAGTCGGCGAAGCCCGGCGAGCCGTCGTGGCCGAGCCCGTGGGGCCCCGGACGCCCCGGGTGGCACATCGAGTGCTCCGCCATGGCGATGAAGCACCTGGGCACGCCGATCGACATCCACGGCGGCGGCGACGACCTGATCTTTCCGCACCACGAGTGCGAGATCGCGCAGTCGGAGGCCGCGACGGGCAAGCCGTTCGCGCGGTACTGGCTGCACAACGGCATGATCAACATGGGCGCGGAGAAGATGTCGAAGTCGCTCGGCAACACGCTGTGGATCCGCGAGATCCTCAAGCGCCACGACGCGGACGCGGTGCGCCTGTGGATCCTCGGCACGCACTACCGCAATCCGCTGGAGTTCGCGGAAGAGCGCCTCGCCGAGGCCGGCCGCGCGCTCGAGCGCCTGTGGGGTCCGGTCCTCGAGGCGAAGAAGTACGCCGAGACCGCCGGCGCCGACGCGCTGCCCCGCGACCTCGCGGCCTATCGCGAGGACTTCGTCGCGGCGATGGACGACGACTTCAACACGCCGCAGGCGCTCGGCGTCCTGTTCGAGATGGCGCGCGCGCTCAACCGTCGCGACGGACGGAGCGCGCAGGACTTCGTGCGAGGGACGCGCGAGCTGGCGACGATGCTCGCCGCGCTCGGCTTCCGCGAGCCGACGCCGGCGAGGGCCGACATGCCGCGCGAGCTGAGCGAGCAGGTCCGTTCGCTGATCCGCGAGCGGGCCGCCGCGCGCGCGAGCCGAGACTGGTCACGCGCCGACCAGCTGCGCGCCGAGCTCGCGCGGCTCGAGGTCACCGTGAAGGACACGCCGCAGGGCACCGACTGGGAATGGAAGGGCCTCCGCGCGACGGAGGGCTCGTGAGCGAGGGACGCGTCTACGGGCGCAATCCCGTGCTCGCGCTGCTCCGCAGCGGCGGGCGCCGGACCGACGAGATCGCGGTGCTCTCGGGCGCGCACGGTCCGCTGGCCGAGGTCGTGGCGCTCGCGCGGCGCGCGGGCGTCAAGGTCTCGTACCGGACGCGCGAGCAGCTCTCCGCCATCGCGGGGTCCGACGACCACCAGGGCGTCGTGGCCCGCGTGGCCGCCGCGGAGTACGTCGGCCTCGACGATCTCCTCGCCATCCCGGCCTCCCGGGGCGAGCCCGCCTTCCTGCTGGCCCTGGACCGGGTCCAGGACCCCCGGAACTTCGGAGCCGTCCTCCGGACGGCCGAGGTCTTCGGTATCCACGGGGTCATCGTCCCGAAGCACCACCAGGTCGGCCTGACGGAAGTCGCGGCCCGGGCGGCCATGGGCGCGATCGAGCACGTAGCCGTCGCTCGCGAAACCAACATGGTGTCGGCCCTCCAAAAGCTTAAAGAATCAGGTGTTTGGGTGTACGGGACGGCTGTCGAGGGCGGCATGGCGCCGTGGAAGGCGGATCTCAAGGGGCCGCTCTGCCTAGTGGCCGGAGGCGAGGGAGAAGGTGTCCGGCCCCTGGTCGCCCGGACCTGTGACGCGCTCCTGACGATTCCCATGAGGGGGCAGGTCGGGTCTCTGAACGTCGCCGCTGCCGTGGCTGCGCTATGCTACGAGGCAGCCCGCCAGCGCCTCAGCGCATAAAAACTCCTTGACGGACAAGAGGTTGAAGTCTAACGTGGAATTTTGTCTGTGCTGGCGTAGCTCAGGGGCAGAGCAACTGCCTTGTAAGCAGTGGGTCGGGGGTTCGAATCCTCCCGCCAGCGCCAGCTTTTCTCGACCAGATCAGCGAGGGTTTTCGGGCGCATGCCGCGGTTTTCGGGGAGGTACCCAAGTGGCCAAAGGGGGCAGACTGTAAATCTGCTGGCGAACGCCTTCAGAGGTTCAAATCCTCTCCTCCCCACCACTTTGGGGCTCTCGGAAGAGCCCGTGAGTGCACGAACGGACGAGACGCCGGGGCGCGGGAATAGCTCAGCGGTAGAGCGCCAGCCTTCCAAGCTGGGGGTCGCGGGTTCGAATCCCGTTTCCCGCTCCACGATTTGCGCGATGACGTCGACTGACGCACGGGCCCATGTAGCTCAGTTGGCAGAGCACGCCCTTGGTAAGGGCGAGGTCTCCGGTTCAATCCCGGACATGGGCTCCATCCACTTGCGGAGGTAAGGGCGAATGGCCAAGGCGAAGTACGAGCGGACGAAGCCGCACGTGAACATCGGGACGATCGGGCACATCGACCACGGCAAGACGACGTTGACGGCGGCGATCACGAAGGTGCTGCACACGAAGAACAAGAACATCGCGGTGCGGGACTACGGGTCGATCGACAACGCGCCGGAAGAGCGGGAGCGGGGGATCACGATCGCGGTGGCGCACGTGGAGTACGAGACGGACAAGCGGCACTACGCGCACATCGACTGCCCGGGGCACGCGGACTACATCAAGAACATGATCACGGGGGCGGCGCAGATGGACGGGGCGATTCTCGTCGTGGCGGCCAACGACGGGCCGATGCCGCAGACGCGGGAGCACGTGCTGCTGGCGCGGCAGGTGAACGTGCCGTTTCTGGTGGTGTTCATGAACAAGGTGGACATGGTGGACGACCCCGAGATCCTCGACCTGGTCGAGCTCGAGGTGCGGGAGCTGCTGAAGAAGTACAACTTTCCGGGCGACGAAGTGCCGGTGATCCGGGGGTCGGCGCTGGCGGCCTCGGACAAGCCGGACGACGCGGCGGCGGCGAAGCCGATCTTCGAGCTGATGGAGGCGGTGGACAGCTACATTCCGACGCCGCCGCGGCCGGTGGACAAGCCGTTTCTGATGCCGATCGAGGACATCTTCTCGATCACGGGGCGGGGGACGGTGGTGACGGGGCGGGTGGAGCGGGGGATCGTGAAGGTCGGCGAAGAGATCGAGATCGTGGGGATGCAGGAGCAGACGAAGAAGTCGGTGGTGACGGGGGTGGAGATGTTCCGCAAGCTGCTGGACGAGGGGCAGGCGGGGGACAACGTGGGCTGCCTGCTGCGGGGGATCGACAAGGACGAGGTGGAGCGGGGGCAGGTGCTGGCGAAGCCGGGGTCGATCAAGCCGTACAAGAAGTTCAAGGCGGAAGTGTACGTGCTGACGAAGGAAGAGGGCGGGCGGCACACGCCGTACTTCAACGGGTACCGGCCGCAGTTCTATTTCCGGACGACGGACGTGACGGGGGTGTGCACGTTGCCGGCGGGGACGGAGATGGTGATGCCGGGGGACAACGTGACGATGGCGATCGAGCTGATCACGCCGATCGCGATGGAGAAGGAGCTGCGGTTCGCGATCCGGGAGGGCGGGCGGACGGTCGGCGCCGGCGTCGTCACCGAGATCGAGGGCTAGCGCCATGCGCGAAATCGTCTCGCTCGCGTGCAGCTCGTGTCAGCGCCGGAACTACTCGACGACGAAGAACAAGCGCACGCATCCGGACCGGATGGAGCTGAAGAAGTACTGCAAGTGGTGCCGCAAGCATCAGCCGCACAAGGAAACGAGGTAGCGGCGCTGTGAATGTAGGGGTGTAGCTCTAACGGCTAGAGCACCGGACTCCAAATCCGGGGGATGGGGGTTCGAATCCCTCCACCCCTGCCATTTACAACGGACGGCGCGGTGACAAGAGAACAAGAAGGAAGAAGGTAGACGACGACATGGGCTTCGTGGCGCGCATCCAGGAATTCGTGCAGGAGGTCCTCGCGGAGTTCCGCAAGGTCACCTGGCCGAGCCGCGCCGAGCTCGTGAACTCGACGGTGGTGGTGATCGTCGTCGCCGTCGCGCTCGCGTTCTTCCTCGGCGGTGTGGACATCGTGCTCGCGCGCGCGGTGGAAAGGATCCTCCGTTGAGCAAGCAATGGTTCGTCGTCCACACGTACTCGGGCTTCGAGAACAAGGTGGCCGAGGCGATCCAGTCGCGCGCCAAGATCTTCGGCATGGGCGAGAAGATCAGCCAGGTGCTCGTGCCGACGGAGAAGGTCGTCGAGGTCCGCAACAAGCAGAAGCGCGAGACCGAGCAGAAGTTCTTCCCCGGGTACGTGCTCGTGGAGATGGAGCTCACCGACGACACGTGGCACCTCGTGCGCTCGACGCCGAAGGTGACGGGCTTCGTCGGCTCGGGCCAGAAGCCGGTCGCGCTGTCGCAGGACCAGGTCGACGACATCCAGCGGCAGATGGCGACGGGCGCCGAGAAGCCGAAGCCGAAGTCGGTGTTCCAGCAGGGCGACAAGATCCGGGTGATCGAGGGCCCGTTCCAGAACTTCCAGGGCACGGTCGAGGACACGAACCCCGAGCGCGGACGGATGAAGGTGATCGTGCCCGTCTTCGGGCGGCCGACGCCCGTCGAGCTCGAGTACTACCAGGTGGAGCGGCTCTAGATGAACGGGCGCTGGACATTCGAGCGTGGTGACAAGGTGCGGATCCTCGAAGGTCCCTACCGCGGCTTCGAGGGCGTGATCGACGAGGCGGCGGCCGCCGACGGCCGGCTGCACGTCGTCGTGCCGGTGTTCGGACGTCATACGCGGCTGGAGCTGGCCTCGCGCCAGGTCCGCCCGCTCTAACGGAAAGGCCATGGCGAAGAAAGTTCAGGCGAGGGTGAAGCTGCAGATCCCGGCGGGCAAGGCGAACCCCTCGCCGCCGGTGGGCCCCGCGCTCGGTCAGCACGGCGTCAACATCATGGAGTTCTGCAAGGGCTTCAACGCGCAGACGAACACTCAGGAAGGGCTGATCCTTCCGGTGGTGGTGACGATCTACCAGGACCGGTCGTTCACGTTCATCGTGAAGACGCCGCCGGCGGCCGTGCTGCTCAAGCGCGCCGCGGGCATCGCGAAGGCCTCCGCCGTCCCCCACAAGGACAAGATCGGCAAGGTCACGTCGCAGCAGGTCCGCGAGATCGCGCAGACCAAGCTCGTCGACCTCAACACGGATTCGATCGACTCCGCGATGCGGATCATCGAGGGCACCGCCCGCAGCATGGGCATCGAGGTGGTCTGATGGCAAAGCTCAACAAGCGCTACGACGCGGCGACGAAGAAGCTCGAGCCCGAGAAGCACTACACGCTCGACGAGGCCGTGCGGCTGATCAAGGACATGCCGGGCGCGAAGTTCGACGAGTCCGTCGACATCTCGTTCCGTCTCGGCGTCGATCCCAAGCACGCGGACCAGATGGTCCGCGGCGCCGTCGTGCTCCCGCACGGCATCGGCAAGACGGTGCGCGTGGCGGTGTTCGCGAAGGGCGACAAGGACCGCGAGGCGCGCGAGGCGGGCGCGGACACGGTCGGCGCCGAGGACCTCGTCGAGAAGGTCCAGGGCGGCTGGACGGACTTCGACACCGCCATCGCGACGCCGGACCTCATGGGCCAGGTCGGCCGGCTCGGCAAGGTGCTCGGCCCGCGCGGTCTCATGCCGAACCCGAAGCTCGGCACCGTGACGTTCGACGTCAGCAAGGCCGTACGCGAGGCGAAGGCGGGCAAGGTGGAGTTCCGCGTCGACAAGGCGGGCAACATCCACACGCCGGTCGGCAAGAAGTCGTTCACGCCCGAGAACATCCAGGCGAACGCGATGGCCGTGATCGAGGCGATCGTGCGCGCGAAGCCGTCCGCCGCGAAGGGGACGTATCTCCGCACGGTGACCATGTCCACCACGATGGGGCCGGGCGTGACGATCGACGCGGCCGCGCTCGCGAACCTGTTCAAGAAGGCTGTGTAAGGAGCGCCACGTGCCCACGCAAGAGAAGGTCGAGACGGTCGAGGAGTTCAAGAGCCGCCTGGACGGCGCGAAGACGGTGCTCGTCACCGAGTATCGCGGCCTGACCGTCCAGCAGCTCTCCGACCTCCGCAAGCAGCTGCGCGGCGTGTCGGCGCAATACAAGGTGATGAAGAACCGGCTCGCGAAGCTCGCGATGACCGACACGGATCTCGCCAAGCTCGGTCCGCACCTCAAGGGGCCGACCGGGATGGTGATCTCGAAGGAGGATCCCGTCGCCGTCGCGAAGGCCCTGCACACGTTCGCGCGCACGAACCAGGCGCTCGCGATCAAGGCCGGCTTCGTCGACGGTCAGGTGCTCCCGGCCTCCGAGCTGAAGGCGCTGTCCGAGCTGCCCAGCAAGGAAACCATCCGCGCGCAGATCATCGGCGCGATTCAAGGTCCGCTCGTGCAGATCGCGAGCCTGTTGCAGGCCGCGCCGCGCGAGCTCGCATTCGTCCTGTCCGAACGTGGCAGTGCGAGCCGAGCCGGTGCCTCCGGCGAGGCGAGCGGTGAAATGACCGGAAATGCCTCAGAAGCCAACTAAGGAGAGCAAGTCATGGCGATGACCATCGAACAGATCGCGGAAGAGCTCGACAAGCTGCCGCTGCTCCAGGCGGCGCAGCTCTCGAAGCTCCTGCAGGAGAAGTGGGGCGTGTCCGCCGCCGCGCCCGTCGCGGTCGCCGCGGCCCCGGGTGCGGCTGCGGGCGGCGGCGCCGCGGCCCCGGAGGAGAAGACCGAGTTCGACGTCGTCCTCTCCGCGGCCGGCGACAAGAAGATCCAGGTCATCAAGGTCGTCCGCGAGCTGACGGGCCTCGGCCTCAAGGAGGCGAAGGACCTCGTGGACGGCGCGCCGAAGCCGGTGAAGGAGAAGGTCACCAAGGCGGAGGCGGAGGACATGAAGAAGAAGCTCGAGGAGCAGGGCGCTCAGGTTCAGGTCAAGTAACCGGGAGGGGGACGGCGTCCCCGTCCGACGGTCGTTCAGCGCGGTGAGGGCTCAAAAGGGCGACAGCAGTGTGTGAGGGCGATCGCAGATCGCTCTCGAGGAGACGAGATAGATGGCAGGCGTGATCCAGTGCGGGCGACGGAGTCGGAAAGACTTCGGCAAGATCCCGTCGATCGTCGAGATTCCGAATCTCATCGAGGTTCAGAAGCGCTCGTACGAGACGTTCCTCCAGAAGGATGTCTCCGCGGATCGTCGCGAGGACATCGGGCTGCAGGCGGTCTTCAAGTCGGTGTTCCCGATCGCGGACTACAACGACAACGCGCTGCTGGAGTTCGACTCGTATCACTTCGTCGATCCGAAGTACACGGTGGAGGAGTGCCACGACCGCGGGATGACCTTCGCGATCCCGCTGAAGGTCACCCTCCGTCTCGTCATCTTCGATCACGACAAGGAGGCCAAGACCCGGAGCATCCGCGAGCAGCGCGGTCAGGAGGTCTACCTGGGCGAGCTGCCGCTGATGACCGACAAGGGCACGTTCATCATCAACGGCACCGAGCGGGTCGTGGTCAGCCAGCTCCAGCGCTCCGCCGGCGTCTTCTTCGACGACGACAAGGGCAAGACGCTCGCGTCCGGCAAGCCGCTCTTCTCGGCGCGCGTGATCCCGTACCGCGGCTCGTGGGTGGAGTTCGACTTCGACGCGAACGACATCCTCCACGTCCGCGTGGACCGGCGGCGCAAGATGCTGGCGACGGCGTTCCTGCGCGCGTTCTGGTTCCTCGAGAAGGGCAACATCCTCTCCGACGAGGAGATCCTCGGCCAGTTCTACGAGATGGAAGAGGTGCAGGCCTTCGACGAAGGCAACGCCTGGGTGAAGTTCAGCGGCCCCGCTCAGCGCGGCGTGAAGGTGGCGGAGGACGTGAAGCCGCCGCGGCACCGCGAGCCGCTCGTGCAGGCGGGCAAGGTCCTGAACGACAAGATGATCGAGAAGCTTGCGGAGGCGGGAGTCGAGAAGCTCGCCGTGCGGGCGGAGTCGCTCGTCGGCCGCCGCACCGGCTCGCGCATCATCGACACCGAGAGCGGCGAAGTCCTCGTCAACACGAACGCCGAGATCACCTCGCAGACGCTCGCGCTCATCATGGGCAAGCGCGTGGCTCCGTTCAAGGTGCTCGTGGTCGACAGGGACCGCGTCGACGCCTCGATCTACGAGACGCTCGCGAAGGACGGCTTCAAGAACCCCGACGAGGCGCTCGTCGAGATCTACCGGCGCCTCCGGCCGGGCGACCCGCCCACCGTCGACTCCGCGCGCGCGCTGTTCCGCGGCATGTTCATGGACCCGCGCCGCTACGACCTCGCGCGCGTCGGCCGCTTCATGATCAACAAGAAGCTCGTGATCGACGCGCCGCTGCACATCAAGACGCTGCGCTCGGAGGACATCGTCTCCGTCGTGCGCCACCTGCTGATGGTGAAGCTCGGCACGCGGCAGACCGACGACATCGACCACCTCGGCAACCGCCGCGTCCGGTCGGTGGGCGAGCTGCTCGAGAACCAGTTCCGCGTGGGCCTCACGCGCATGGAGCGCGCGGTCAAGGAGCGGATGTCCATCTCCGACACCGCGAACCTGATGCCGCACGACCTCATCAACGCCAAGCCCGTCTCGGCGGTGGTGAAGGAGTTCTTCGGCTCCTCGCAGCTCTCGCAGTTCATGGACCAGACGAACCCGCTGGCGGAGCTGACGCACAAGCGCCGGCTCTCCGCTCTCGGTCCGCGCGGCCTCTCCCGCGAGCGCGCGGGATTCGAAGTGCGCGACGTGCACCCGACGCACTACGGCCGGATCTGCCCCATCGAGACGCCGGAAGGCCCGAACATCGGCCTGATCAGCTCGCTGTCGACGTACGCGCGCACGAACGAGTTCGGCTTCATCGAGACGCCGTACCGCAAGGTCACCAGCGGGCGCGTGCTCGACGAGATCGTCTTCCTCACCGCGCTGGAGGAGGAGCAGGTCGTCATCGCGCAGGCCAACGCGTCGATCGACCGCACCGGCAAGTACCTCCAGGAGCGCGTGTCGGCCCGCAAGGCCGGTGAGTTCCGGATGGTGCCGCCCGAAGAGCTGCACTACATGGACGTGTCGCCGAAGCAGCTCGTGTCCGTCGCGGCGTCGCTGATCCCGTTCCTCGAGAACGACGACGCGAACCGCGCGCTCATGGGCTCGAACATGCAGCGCCAGGCCGTGCCGCTCCTGCAGCCCGAGGCGCCGCTGGTCGGCACGGGCATGGAGCACGTGGTCGCGCGCGACTCGGGCGCGGTGCTCGTGGCCAAGCGCTCGGGCGCCGTGGAATACGTGTCGGCCGACCGGATCGTCGTCCGGGCGGAGAGCCGGTCGAAGAAGACCGACCCCGTCCAGGATCTGCCGCTCGACATCTTCAACCTGACGAAGTACCGCCGCTCGAACCAGAACACCTGCATCAACCAGAAGCCCATCGTGCGCAAGGGCCAGAAGGTGGCGCGGGGCGACGTCATCGCCGACGGGCCGGCCACCGATCAGGGTGAGCTCGCGCTCGGCCGCAACGTGCTCGTCGCGTTCATGCCGTGGGGCGGGTACAACTTCGAGGACGCGATCCTCGTGTCCGAGAAGCTCGTCAAGGAGGACCGCTTCACCTCGATCCACATCGAGGAGTTCGAGATCCAGGCGCGCGACACCAAGCTCGGCAAGGAAGAGGTGACGCGCGACATTCCGAACGTGTCGGAAGAGTCCCTGAAGGACCTCGACGACTCCGGCATCGTCCGCATCGGCGCCAAGGTCAAGCCCGGCGATATTCTGGTCGGCAAGATCACGCCGAAGGGCGAGACCCAGCTCACGCCGGAAGAGAAGCTGCTCCGCGCGATCTTCGGCGAGAAGGCCGGCGACGTGCGCGACACCTCGCTCACGGTGCCCCCGGGCATCGAGGGCACGGTCGTCGACGTGAAGGTGTTCTCGCGGCGCGGCGTCGACAAGGACGAGCGCGCCAAGTCCATCGAGGAGGAGGAGATCGCGCGCCTCGAGAAGGATTATCAGGATGAGATCGCGATGGTCGAAATGGAACGCGATCAGAAGCTCAAGAATCTTCTCGTCGGTAAGACGGCCGTCGTGGACATCGTGGATCCCACGGACAAGAACAACCGCCTGACGAAGAAAGGCGATCGGATCGACCGGCCGGACCTCGACGACCTGTCGTGGAACGAGCTGAAGAAGGTCAAGGTCAAGGAAGACGACGGCCTGCCGCAAATGATCCGCCGCATCGAGGAGCTGTCGGAAGAGCAGATCGGCATCTACGACTCGATGCTGGAGGAGCGCATCGGCCGGCTGCGCCGCGGCGACGACCTGCCGCCGGGCGTGATCAAGATGGTGAAGGTGTATGTGGCGGTGAAGCGCAAGCTCTCCGTCGGCGACAAGATGGCCGGCCGCCACGGGAACAAAGGGGTCGTGTCGAAGGTGCTTCCCGAGGAAGACATGCCTTTCCTCGAGGATGGAACGCCGGTGGAGATCGTGCTCAATCCTCTTGGCGTGCCTTCTCGAATGAACGTCGGGCAGATCCTCGAGACCCACCTCGGCTGGGCCGCGCGCGCGCTCGGGCTCTGGATGGCGAGCCCCGTGTTCGACGGCGCCACCGAGGAAGAGATCAAGCAGCACCTGACCGAGGCGCGGATGCCGACGTCCGGCAAGACCGTGCTGTACGACGGCCGCACGGGGAAGCGCTTCCACCAGGAAGTGACCGTGGGCCAGATCTACATCCTGAAGCTCGCGCACCTGGTCGACGACAAGATGCACGCGCGCTCCATCGGCCCGTACTCGCTGGTGACTCAGCAGCCCCTGGGTGGCAAAGCCCAGTTCGGCGGCCAGCGGTTCGGGGAGATGGAAGTGTGGGCCCTGGAAGCCTACGGCGCGGCGCACACGCTCCAGGAGATGCTCACCGTCAAGAGCGACGACGTGGAGGGCCGCAACCGGATCTACGAAGCCATCGTCAAGGGCGAGAACTTCCTCGAGCCGGGCACGCCGGAGTCGTTCAACGTGCTCGTGAAGGAACTGCAGTCGCTCGCGCTCGACGTCGAACTGATCACCAAAGACGGAAAGAAGGCTTCCTAGTGGCCCGTGGGATGGACCGGCCAGCCCTCAACGACAAGGAGAAGAGCTGAATGCTGACGGATCGGCCTTTCGGCAGCCTGATCAGGGAAGAGAAGCCCACCAAGGATCTGTGGGGCATCCTGGATCGGCATGCGAAGCCCATCACGTTTGACGCGATCCGCATCAAGCTCGCCGCGCCCCAGAAGATTCGCGACTGGTCGCACGGTGAGGTGAAGAAGCCGGAGACGATCAACTACCGGACGTTCAAGCCGGAGCGTGACGGCCTCTTCTGCGCGCGCATCTTCGGGCCGACGAAGGACTACGAGTGCGCGTGCGGCAAGTACAAGCGCATGAAGTTCGCGGGCGTGGTGTGCGACAAGTGCGGCGTCGAGGTCACGCGCGCGCGCGTGCGCCGCGAGCGCATGGGCCACATCGAGCTCGCCTCCCCGGTCTCGCACGTGTGGTTCTTCAAGGGGCTGCCGTCCCGCATCGGCCAGCTCCTCGACATGTCGCTCCGCGAGCTGGAGAAGATCCTCTACTTCGAGGAGTACGTGGTCCGCGACGCCAAGATCAACGGCGTCAAGAAGAAGGACCTGATGTCGGTCGACAAGGCGCGCAAGCTCCAGGAGGAGCACGGCCCCGACGCCCTCAAGGTGGGCATGGGCGCCGAGGCGATCCGCGAGCTGCTGCGCGACATGGACCTCGACGCGCTCGCGCGCGACCTGCGCGCGCAGATGCTCGGCGAGACGTCCGTGCAGAAGCGCAAGAAGATCGTCAAGCGCCTCAAGGTCATCGAGGCGTTCCTGAAGTCCGGCAACCAGCCGGACTGGATGATCCTGGAAGTCGTCCCGGTCATCCCGCCGGAGCTGCGCCCGCTCGTCCCGCTCGACGGCGGCCGCTTCGCGACCTCGGACCTGAACGACCTCTATCGCCGCGTGATCAACCGGAACAACCGGCTGAAGCGGCTCATGGACCTGAAGGCGCCGGAGATCATCATCCGCAACGAGAAGCGGATGCTGCAGGAGGCGGTCGACGCGCTGTTCGACAACGGCCGGCGCGGCCGCGTGATCACCGGGCCGAACAACCGCCCGCTGAAGTCGCTCTCGGACACGCTCAAGGGCAAGCAGGGCCGGTTCCGCCAGAACCTGCTCGGCAAGCGCGTGGACTACTCCGGCCGCTCGGTCATCGTCGTCGGCCCGTACCTGAAGCTGCACCAGTGCGGCCTGCCGAAGAAGATGGCGCTCGAGCTGTTCAAGCCGTTCATCCTGCGCAAGCTCGAGGACCGCGGCATCGCGTCCTCGATCAAGGCCGCGAAGAAGTGCGTGGAGAAGGAGCGGCCCGAGGTGTGGGACATCCTCGAGGACGTGATCAAGGAGCACCCCGTGCTCCTGAACCGCGCCCCGACCCTGCATCGCCTCGGCATCCAGGCCTTCGAGCCGATCCTCGTCGAGGGCAAGGCCATCGAGATCCACCCGCTCGTCTGCACCGCGTTCAACGCCGACTTCGACGGCGACCAGATGGCGGTCCACGTGCCGCTGTCGATGGAAGCGCAGCTCGAGGCGCAGGTCCTGATGCTCTCCGCCAACAACATCCTGTCGCCGTCGAACGGCGCGCCGCTGGCCGTGCCGACGCAGGACATGGTCCTCGGCATCTACTACCTGACGAAGGAGAAGCTCGGGACGACCGAGCATCCCGTGCGCGGCGAGGGCCGCGTCTTCGCCGACGCCGAGGAAGTGCGGATCGCGTACGACAACGAGGACGTCGACCTGCAGGCGCGCATCCGCCTCCGGTGGAACGGCGAGATGATCGACACGACCGTCGGTCGCACGCTCTTCAACGAGGTCGTCCCCGAGGAGCTCCGCTTCGAGAACCGCGAGCTCAAGAAGAAGGAGGTCACCAACCTCGTGTCCCGCTGCTACAACCTGCTGGGCAACGAGCGGACGGTCGCCTTCCTCGACGAGCTCAAGGACCTCGGCTTCCGCTACGCCACGCTTTCCGGGCTGTCGATCGGCATCGACGACATGCACATCCCGACCGCGAAGGAAGAGCTCCTGACCAAGGCGCGGGGGGATGTCAACGAGGTCGAGCAGCAGTACCAGGACGGCGTGATCACGAACGGCGAGCGCTACAACAAAGTGGTCGACATCTGGGCGCACTGCACCGAGCAGATCGCCGACAAGATGTTCCAGGAGCTCGAGCAGGGCGAGCAGGGCGGCGAGTTCAACCCCATCTACATGATGGCGGACTCCGGCGCCCGGGGATCGAAGCAGCAGATCCGCCAGCTCGCCGGCATGCGCGGTCTCATGGCCAAGCCGTCGGGCGAGATCATCGAGACGCCGATCACGTCGAACTTCCGCGAGGGCCTCACGGTTCTCGAGTACTTCACGTCCACCCACGGCGCCCGCAAGGGCCTCGCCGACACCGCGCTGAAGACGGCCGACTCCGGCTATCTGACGCGCCGGCTCGTCGACGTGTCGCAGGACGTGATCGTCTCCGAGTACGACTGCGGCACCGTGAAGTACATCGACGCCGTCCCGCTCGTCGAGGGCGGCGACATCATCCAGTCGCTGCGCGACCGCATCCTCGGCCGCGTGACGGCGGAGGACGTCCGCGATCCGCTGTCGCAGGAGATCATCATCCAGGCGAACAGCGAGATCACCGAGGACGCCGCGCAGGAGATCGAGGACGCGGGCATCGAGCGGGTCCGGATCCGCTCGGGTCTGACGTGCGACACGAAGCGCGGGATCTGCGTGCTCTGCTACGGGCGCAACCTCGCCAACGGGCGTCTGGCCGAGCTCGGCGAGGCGGTCGGCATCATCGCCGCCCAGTCGATCGGCGAGCCGGGCACCCAGCTCACGATGCGGACCTTCCACATCGGCGGCACGGCGAGCCGCGTGGTCGAGGCCAGCAGGCACGAGGCCAAGAGCGCGGGCACCGTGAAGTTCCACAACCTGCGCACGGTCACCAACCGCGACGGCGACCTCGTCGCGACCAACCGCAACGGCGAGATCGTCATGGTCGACGACCGAGGCCGCGAGCGGGAGCGCTACCCGGTCGTGTACGGCGCCAAGCTGAAGGTGAAAGAGGGCGCCAAGGTCAAGCCGCGCACCGTGCTCGTCGAATGGGACCCGTTCACCAATCCGATCCTCACCGAGTTCACGGGCCGGGTCGAGTACCAGGACATCGTCACCAACATGACGGTGCGCGAGGAGTTCGACGAGGTCACCGGCCTCGCCCGCCAGGTCATCATCGAGGACGTCGAGGGCCGACTGCAGCCGGGCATGATCATCCGGGTGGTGGAAGGCCACGCCGACACGGGCGATCGTCACCGCTACCCGCTGCCGGTGGGCGCGAACATCAACGTGGCCGACGGCGCGGAGGTCTACGCGGCCGACATCATCGCGAAGATCCCGCGCGAGACCACCAAGACGAAGGACATCACCGGCGGTCTCCCGCGGGTGGCCGAGCTCTTCGAGGCGCGCAAGCCGAAGGAGCAGGCGGTCATCACCGAGATCGACGGGCGCGTGGAGATGGGCGGCTTCCAGAAGGGCATGCGGAAGATCGTCATCCGCGCCGACAACGGCGAGACCAAGGAGTACCTGATCCCGCGCGGCAAGCACATCAGCGTCCACGAGGGCGATCGCGTGCGCGCGGGTGAGCCGCTCATGGACGGCTCGCCGAACCCGCACGACTACCTGGCGGTCCTCGGCGACCGCGAGCTGCAGCGCTACCTCGTCAACGAGGTGCAGGAGGTCTATCGCCTCCAGGGCGTGACGATCAACGACAAGCACATCGAGATCATCGTGCGGCAGATGCTCCGCCGCGTGCGGATCGAGGAGGTCGGCGACACCGAGTTCGTCGTCGGCGAGCTGGTCGACAAGTTCGTCTTCCAGGAGGAGAACGAGCGCGTGCTGTCGCAGGGCAAGCGCCCCGCGACCGCGAAGCCGGTGCTGCTCGGCATCACCAAGGCCTCGCTGTCGACGGACAGCTTCATCTCCGCGGCGTCGTTCCAGGAGACGACGCGAGTCCTGACCGAGGCCGCGATCTCCGGCAAGGTCGACGACCTGCGCGGCCTGAAGGAGAACGTCATCGTCGGCCGGCTGATCCCGGCCGGCACGGGCCTGAACAACTACACGCGCGTGGAAGTGCTGACGCCGGGCGGCGAGGCCATCAAGCCGCTCGACGCGGTGCTGAGCCTCGACCCGCCGCCGGTCGACACGGGCGACGGCGAGGGCGTGGCGGTGGCCGGGTAGCCGTGGGGGCTTGGGGGTTCTCCAGTTGTGGGGCCCCCATCTCTATGGCGCCGGCGCAATAGGGCCTAAATGCTTGACATGCAAGGGCCTCTCGGCTATAAAGTGAGAGTTTTGTCGCCGTTTTCGGCGATGGAGAGTCATGCCGACCATTAACCAGCTGGTGCGACAGGGCCGACAAGCGGTGCGCGTGAAGTCGAAGACGCCGCACATGCAGGGGTGTCCGCAGAAGCGCGGGGTCTGCATCCGCGTGTACACGACCACGCCGAAGAAGCCGAACTCGGCGCTCCGGAAAGTCGCGCGCGTGCGGCTGACGAACGGGCTGGAGGTGACCTCCTACATCCCCGGGGTCGGCCACAACCTGCAGGAGCACTCGATCGTGATGATCCGCGGCGGCCGCGTGAAGGACCTTCCCGGCATCCGCTACCACATCATCCGCGGCAGCCTCGACACCGCGGGCGTGGTGGGACGCAAGCAGAGTCGCTCGAAGTACGGCGCCAAGGCGCCGAAGGCCGGAGGAGCGTAGGCCATGCGGCGCGCGGGCGCGGCGAAGCGCGAAGTGCTGCCGGACCCGAAGTACGGCAGCCGGCTGGTCGCGAAGTTCGTCAACATCATGATGATCCGCGGCAAGAAGTCGACCGCGGAGCGGATCATGTACGACGCGCTCGCGACGGTCGAGGACCGGTCGAAGCAGGAAGCGCTGAAGATGTTCAAGACGGCCATCGACAACGTGAAGCCGGCCGTCGAGGTGAAGTCGCGCCGCGTGGGCGGCTCGACGTATCAGGTCCCGGTCGAGGTGCGGCCGGACCGCCGGACGTCGCTCGCGATGCGCTGGGTGATCGGCGCCGCGCGCCGTCGTCCAGAGCGGAGCATGGCGGAGAAGCTCTCCGCCGAGCTGCTGGACGCGGCGAACAATCGGGGCACGGCGGTGAAGAAGCGCGAGGACACGCACAAGATGGCGGAGGCCAACAAGGCGTTCGCACACTATCGCTGGTAACGGAGTTTCCCCACGAAGAGGGGGGCGCAGCCTGGCCTCCCTCTTCGCTTCTGTAGCAACGGGCACAGGGCGGGGCTGAGAGAAAAGAGGACGGACGTGGAGCGGCAGTACTCGCTAGAGCGCACTCGAAACATCGGCATCATGGCCCACATCGATGCGGGCAAGACCACGACCACCGAGCGGGTGCTCTACTACACCGGCCGTTCCTACAAGATCGGCGAGGTGCACGAAGGCACCGCGACGATGGACTGGATGGTGCAGGAGCAGGAGCGCGGCATCACCATCACCTCCGCCGCGACGACGTGCTTCTGGCGCGACCACCGCATCAACATCATCGACACTCCGGGCCACGTCGACTTCACCGTGGAGGTGGAGCGCTCGCTCCGCGTGCTCGATGGCGCCGTGACCGTGCTCGACGCCGTGTCCGGCGTGGAGCCGCAGACCGAGACCGTGTGGCGGCAGGCCGACAAGTACCGCGTGCCGCGCCTCGTCTACGTCAACAAGATGGACCGTGTCGGCGCGGACTTCTTCCGCTGCCTCGACATGCTCCGTGACCGCCTCGGCGCGCACGCCGTGCCGATCCAGCTGCCGATCGGCTCCGAGGACAAGTACCAGGGCCTCGTCGACCTCATCGACCAGGTCGCGCTCGTGTGGGACGAGAACGACGAGACGCTCGGCAAGGAGTACAAGAAGGTCGCGATCCCGGCGGGCATGGCCGACCAGGTCCGCGAGTACCGCGAGAAGATGATCGAGGGCCTCGCCGAGGTCGACGACCACCTCATGGAGAAGTTCGTCGGCGGCGAGACGCCGACGCCGGACGAGATCAAGGCGGCGGTCCGCAAGGGCGCCACGCAGATGAAGCTGTTCCCGGTCATCTGCGGCTCGTCGTTCAAGAACAAGGGCGTGCAGCCGCTGCTCGACTGCGTGATCGACTTCCTGCCGTCGCCGCTCGACATCCCGCCGGTGCAGGGCATCAACCCCGAGACCAACGACACGGAAGAGCGGAAGGCGTCGGACGACCAGCCCTTCGCGGCGCTCGCGTTCAAGATCATGAACGACCAGCACGTCGGGCAGCTCGTGTTCCTGCGCGTGTACTCCGGCACGCTGAAGGCCGGCTCGGGCGTGTTCAACTCCACCAAGGACAAGAAGGAGCGCGTCGGCCGCCTCCTCCGCATGCACGCCAACAAGCGCGAGGAGATCGAGGAGATCCAGGCGGGTGACATCGCGGCCGCGATCGGGCTGAAGTCGACGATCACGGGCGACACCCTCTGTGACGCCGCCGACCCGATCGTGCTCGAGGCGATGACGTTCCCCGAGCCCGTGATCGCGGTCGCCATAGAACCAAAGACAAAAGCCGACGAAGAAAAGCTGGGTCTATCGCTGTCGCGGCTGGCGCTCGAGGATCCGACGTTCCGGGTGACGACGGAGACCGAGACCTCGCAGACGCTCATCCACGGGATGGGCGAGCTGCACCTCGAGATCATCGTCGACCGCCTGCTGCGCGAGTTCAAGGTCGAGGCGAACGTCGGCAAGCCGCAGGTCGCGTACCGCGAGACGATTCGCAAGCCCGCCGAGGCGCAGGGCAAGTTCGTCCGCCAGAGCGGCGGCCGCGGCCAGTACGGCGACGTTTACCTCGAGGTCGAGCCGAACGCCGGCGAGGGCTTCGTGTTCGAGAACAAGATCGTCGGCGGCGCCATCCCGAAGGAGTTCATCCCCGCGGTCGAGAAGGGCGTGAAGGAAGCGCTCGACACGGGCGTGCTCGCCGGCTACCCGATCGTCGACGTGAAGGTGCGGCTGACGGACGGCTCGTACCACGACGTCGACTCGTCCGAGATGGCGTTCAAGATCGCGGCCTCCATGGGCTTCAAGGAGGCCGTGCGCCGCGCGAAGCCGGTGCTGCTGGAGCCGGTGATGGACGTCGAGGTGGTCACGCCGCGTGACTACGTCGGCGCGGTGATCGGCAACCTCAACAGCCGGCGCGGCCGCATCATCTCGCAGGAGGTGCGCGGCACCTCCGAAGTGGTGCGCGCCAACGTTCCCCTTGGTCAGATGTTCGGCTATGCGACGGATGTGCGGTCGATGACACAGGGCCGCGCCACGTACACCATGCAGTTCGCGCGCTACGAAGAGGTGCCGACGGCCGTGGCGGAAGAGATCACCGCCAAGGCGGCCGGCAAGCCCGTGTCGCGCGGCAGCACTCGTTAACAGGAAAACAGGAGCGGCCCATGGCCAAGGCGAAGTACGAGCGGACGAAGCCGCACGTGAACATCGGGACGATCGGGCACATCGACCACGGCAAGACGACGTTGACGGCGGCGATCACGAAGGTGCTGCACACGAAGAACAAGAACATCGCGGTGCGGGACTACGGGTCGATCGACAACGCGCCGGAAGAGCGGGAGCGGGGGATCACGATCGCGGTGGCGCACGTGGAGTACGAGACGGACAAGCGGCACTACGCGCACATCGACTGCCCGGGGCACGCGGACTACATCAAGAACATGATCACGGGGGCGGCGCAGATGGACGGGGCGATTCTCGTCGTGGCGGCCAACGACGGGCCGATGCCGCAGACGCGGGAGCACGTGCTGCTGGCGCGGCAGGTGAACGTGCCGTTTCTGGTGGTGTTCATGAACAAGGTGGACATGGTGGACGACCCCGAGATCCTCGACCTGGTCGAGCTCGAGGTGCGGGAGCTGCTGAAGAAGTACAACTTTCCGGGCGACGAAGTGCCGGTGATCCGGGGGTCGGCGCTGGCGGCCTCGGACAAGCCGGACGACGCGGCGGCGGCGAAGCCGATCTTCGAGCTGATGGAGGCGGTGGACAGCTACATTCCGACGCCGCCGCGGCCGGTGGACAAGCCGTTTCTGATGCCGATCGAGGACATCTTCTCGATCACGGGGCGGGGGACGGTGGTGACGGGGCGGGTGGAGCGGGGGATCGTGAAGGTCGGCGAAGAGATCGAGATCGTGGGGATGCAGGAGCAGACGAAGAAGTCGGTGGTGACGGGGGTGGAGATGTTCCGCAAGCTGCTGGACGAGGGGCAGGCGGGGGACAACGTGGGCTGCCTGCTGCGGGGGATCGACAAGGACGAGGTGGAGCGGGGGCAGGTGCTGGCGAAGCCGGGGTCGATCAAGCCGTACAAGAAGTTCAAGGCGGAAGTGTACGTGCTGACGAAGGAAGAGGGCGGGCGGCACACGCCGTACTTCAACGGGTACCGGCCGCAGTTCTATTTCCGGACGACGGACGTGACGGGGGTGTGCACGTTGCCGGCGGGGACGGAGATGGTGATGCCGGGGGACAACGTGACGATGGCGATCGAGCTGATCACGCCGATCGCGATGGAGAAGGAGCTGCGGTTCGCGATCCGGGAGGGCGGGCGGACGGTCGGCGCCGGCGTCGTCACCGAGATCGAGGGCTAG
>Ga0194128_10000380_pt1 | contig 81136 bp, 71 predicted proteins | sample TA2KigCa65mmetaG_FD_148650 | JGI IMG/M metagenome (GOLD analysis project Ga0194128, IMG submission 148650) | Freshwater microbial communities from Lake Tanganyika, Tanzania - TA2015037 Kigoma Deep Cast 65m | ecosystem: Environmental > Aquatic > Freshwater > Lake | place: Tanzania: Lake...
AAGAAGCCATCCGCAGGCACTGGCCCGCCCTCGGAAAGGGGATTCTGATCAAATCCGGCACGGGAGTGAGGCGTCGGGTGTATACTGTCGGGGTCCGGGAGACCCAAAATGGAAATCCCGGCTAGTTAGAACGGACATCTGATTCCAGGACCTCAGGCAAGGAGTAGTCTCATGGTCAACATCAATAAGAAGATATCCAAGGGCGTCACGGCGCTGGTCTTGATGCTCTTCGCCGCCGCTCCGTCGCGCGCGCAGTTTGACACCGCCACCGTGCTTGGCTCGGTATCGGACTCGTCCGGGGCCGTAGTCCCGAATGCAGTTGTGGTCCTCGAGCACGTGGAAACCGGCATCGTCCGCCGCAACGTTACCGGCGCCGCGGGTGAATTCGAGTTCGTGGGCATCCGGATCGGAACCTACCAGATGCGCGCCGAATCGAGCGGCTTCTCCACTGCCGTAACGGAGCGCTTCGTTGTCACGGTGAACGCCCGCCAGCGAGTGGATATGGTGTTGTCGCCCGGGCAGGTTTCCGAAACGGTCGTGGTTAGCGGCGCGGTGGCGCAATTGGAAACGGCGTCAAGCGACCGTGGCACCGTGATCGGCGGTCACCAGATCGTCAATCTGCCGCTGAACGGGCGTGCCTATGCCGACCTGGCTTTGCTCAGCCCCGGTGTGCGCCGTTCGGCCATTGCCAACGAACGCGACGCTTCGTTCAACGTGAACGGCCAGCGGAGCATCTTCAACAACTTCATTCTGGACGGCGTGGACAACAACGCCTATGGCACCAGCAACCAGGGCTTCTCGAATCAGGTGGTTCAGTTGTCGCCCGACGCCGTAGCGGAATTCAAGGTGCAAACCAACAATTACAGCGCCGAGTTCGGCCGCGCTTTAGGCGCCGTTGTCAACGCCAGCCTGCGCAGCGGAACCAATGAATTTCATGGCTCGGTCTGGCACTTTCACCGCAACGATTCGTTGAACGCGGTCGGCTTCTTCAAACCGCTGCGCGGAGTGAAGCCGGTCCTGACCCGCAACCAGTACGGCTTCACGCTCGGCGGCCCGGTCCGGCGCGACAAGACCTTCTATTTCGCCGACTACGAGGGGTTCCGGCAGATCCAGCGCCAGCTTGTCTTCGCGAGCCTTCCCACAATGGAGCAGCGGCAAGGCAATCTTGGCGCATCCATCCTGCACCCGCTGACCGGGGAGATTTTTTCCAACGGCGTCATCCCGGCGGCGCGCATTACGCGCTTTGCGCGGAACGTGCTGGATATGGCGCCCGTACCGCAGCGCGCAGGAACGGCCAATAACTTCGAATTCCTTCCCCGGCAGAAGGATTACAACGACAAAGGGAACATCAAGATTGACCATCAGTTCTCCAGCACCTTCAGCACGTTCGTTCGGGTCAGCCAGCGCAAGATGAACAACTTCGAACCGGGCCAGCTCCCGCTTCCGGTCGACAGCGGGGCGAACGGCTACGTGCGCGTGGTGAACCAGGCGCTCGCTTTTGGGGCAACGCGAGTGCTCTCTCCCACGTCGGTGCTGGACATACGGCTCGGCATCACGCGGACCCTTGGGGGAAAGGATCCGCCCGGCCTCGGAAGCACGATCATGCAGGAATTGGGCATTACGGGTCTCCCCACCGATCCGCGATTCGCTGGAGGAATCACGTCGCAGAGCATCAGCGGATTCACCCTGATCGGCCGCCGGACTACGAACCCGCAATTCCAGAATCCGTTCGTGGTGAACCCGCGACTGACTTTCTCGAAAGCGGCCGGGCGGCACAGCCTAAAGGTGGGCTACGAATATCAGTCGATCAACACGGAAGTGGAAGACTTCGCTCCGAAGTACGGCAGCAACACCTACGGCGGGCAGTTCAGCCGTCCTACCGGCGGCAACGCCGCGCTGCAAATCTACAATCTGGCCGACTTCCTGTTCGGGGCGCAAAGCAGCTATTCGCTGCGGAACCTCTTCGTGGCGAATCTCCGCCAGAGGATGCACTTCGGCTATTTGCAGGACGACTTCCGGGTCTCATCGCGGCTCACTCTAAACCTGGGCGTACGCTATGAGTTCGCGACCCCTCATTGGGAACGCGACAATCTCCAGAGCAACTTCAACCCGGCTACCCGGTCGGTTGTGTTGGCTAAGGCAGGGTCGTTGACGGAGCGGGCGCTGGTGGCTCCGGACCGCAACAACTGGGCGCCGCGGCTCGGATTCGCGTTCAGCGCCACCCCCTCCTGGGTGTTCCGCGGCGGGTACGGAATCAGTTACATTCACTTCTATCGTGCCGGCGCCGGAAACATCCTGGTCTCCAACGGTCCGCACAATCTGAGCTACAGCATCACCCAGCAGCCTTCGCAGGGACTATGCAGGGCGGGGATCGATCCCGTTACCTGCTTCCGCACCGTGGAGATGGGCTTCCCGCCGGAATTGCTCGACCCTTCGCGTTTCAATACGCGCAATGCCGGCTTTAATTACATCCCGCTCGAAACCCGGACCGGATACGTGAAGAGCTTCCACCTCACCGTCCAACGCCAAATCATGCCCGGCCTCATTCTCGATGCCGGCTACGTCGGAAGCCGCAGCACTAACCTGCAAGTCGGCGGCGATGCCAACCTCGCCCGTCCGAACGGACCCACCGAGAACACGCCAGTGATCCAGCGCAGGCCCATTCAGACTTTCACGGGAATTACCTCATCGTTCCCGGGCGGCTTCGGCAGCTACGACGCTTTGCAGACGAGACTGGAGCGCCGGTTCAGCGGCGGTCTCTACCTGCTCAACTCTTTCACCTGGTCCAAGGCGATCGATAATGCGGCAGCCGGTCTGGAGGCGCACGGCGGAGATACCGGCACGGTGGACATACGCGATCCGCGGGACAGCAAGGGACTGTCCAACTACGACCAGCCGATCAACAATACGACGACCTTTATTTGGGAGGTGCCCTTCGGCAAGGGACGCAGGTTCGGTTCGCAACTGCACACCGCGGTCGAAACGATTCTTGGGGGCTGGAGAATGACCGGCATCAACACCATGGCCAGCGGCTCCACCATGAGCCTTATCTATAGCCCGGCCGCGGCGTTCAATATCGGCGCCGTTCAGTACCGGGCGGACATCATTGGCGATCCCATGATGCCCAAGGCTCAGCGGACACCGGATAACTACTTCAACCGGGCGAATGTAGTTACGCCCACCGACCGTACTCGACCTATCGGGAACGTCGGCCGTAACACCGTTCGCAGCCCCTCCATCTTCCAGATGGATACCGGCTTGCACAAAGAATTCCGGCCAAAGGAAAACTTGCGGCTGGATTTCCGGGCCGAGTTCTTCAACCTGCTGAACAAAACGAATCTTGGCCTGGCCGACAGCAACCGTACGTCGAATCAGTTCGGCTCGATACGCAGCACCCTTCCGGCAAGACAGGTGCAATTCGGTTTACGGCTGCACTGGTAGCCTGCCGAGGCTCTTCCTCAATCAGGCTTACTCATCCCCGCTAGCCACCTTCAACACCGCCAGGAACGCCTCCTGCGGAATATCCACCCGCCCGACGCGTTTCATTCGGCGTTTGCCTTCCTTCTGCTTCTCCAGCAGCTTGCGCTTTCGCGTGATGTCGCCGCCGTAGCACTTGGCGAGCACATTTTTGCGAATTGCGGTTTACCTCCCGCCGCACCGCTGTAACAGTTTTCTCCCCCTATTGGCGTGGAAACGGAAGCCCGCTCGATTCGAGGGCGATGCTCGGCGTCCAGGACTCCGTCAGCCCGTCGCCTGCATTCCAAAACCGCCAGTTGGAGGGATCCTCCGCACAACAGCAGGCCGCCAGCGCAAGCATGAGTAGGCAGATTCTTCGCATGCAGGTCCCCGTTATCGTCGCTTCGTTAGCTGATCGGCGGACTTAGGCGTTAGAGGAGGGAATCGCTGTACAATGTGCTGTTACGAAAGGAACTACTACGATTTCCCCAACCACCGAATTCCAAGGTAAAACCGCCCTCATCACCGGCGCCAGCCGCGGCATTGGAGCCGCGACCGCCATTACTTTGGCCCAAGCCGGTGTAGCACGCATCCTCCTTCAGTACCATTCCTACCCCGAAGGCGCCGACCAAACCGCCGCCGCCATACGCAAAGCCGGCGCCCAAGCCGACCCCATTCAAGCCGACCTCGGCACTGTGGACGGGATCCGCTCCTTCACCGCCGAACTGGAAAGCCGCTCCGGCAAGGTCGACATCCTCGTCAACAACGCCGGCTCCCTGGTCCGCCGCAGCACCCTCCCCGACTATCCCGAAGAGCTCTATGACACCGTCATGAACCTCAACGTCAAAAGCGTCTGGTTCATCTCCAAGGCCGTCGCCGGGCACATGATCGCTTCCGGCTCGGGCGCCATCGTCAACGTCAGTTCCATCGCCGCCCGCACCGGCGGCGGTCCCGGAGCCACCATCTACGCCGCCGCCAAGGCCGCTGTCTCCGGAATTACCAAGGGGCTGGCCAAGGAGCTCGCCCCCAAGGGCATTCGCGTCAACGCCATCAGCCCGGGAACGGTGGACAATCACTTCCACGAGGTTTTTTCCACCCGTGAAGTGCTCGACTCGGTCGTCCGCATGACCCCCGCCGGCCGCCTCGCCACCAATCAAGACATGGCCGACGCGATCCTCTGGCTCTGCTCCTCCAAGGCCGATTACGTCCACGGACAGACCATTGAACTCAACGGCGGATTCTATATGGTCTGACGCGGCGCCTACTGCAGCGCCACCGTTACACCGCTCTGGCTCCCCTGCTCCCCCACGAACACCGTAACCGGCAGCACCCCGGGCGGGGAAAACAGCCCCGGCAGCCGCACGTTGATCTGCAACAGTCCCACGAATCCCGGCGCCGCGCCAGCATACAGGATCTCCGCCTCCCGCGTGCCGATCAGCACACGCACCTCGAGCAGCGGCCGCGGCAGCGGAGCACGCGCCGGCACGCCCGCTTGCCCGCCAGGCTCGGTCAGTCCACCCCCGGTGGCATAGAGCGTCATCACCGAGCCGCGTAGCGCCGGTGAGCCGGCCCCGTTCAACGTGCCGTCCTGGTTCACCGCCACCGCCTGGCCAAGCCCCCGGTCCAGCGTGAACAAGGCCGGCGAGGAGGCCGCCACGGGCACCCAAATCCGCCCCCGCACCCGCCCCTCCAGCAGCACCTCCATCTGCGTATGGAACCGCCCGTGGATCGCGTACGGCGCCTGCACATTGATCTGATCGCGGTTGGCGAACAGAATCGGGGCAGGCGTCCCGTCAAACCGCACCTCGGCGCCGGCGAGCTTCGTACCCACCGCCCCGCTTCCATTCAGCGCCGCCCCGGCGGAGTTTTCCGGCCCGATCCCCGCCCCAAAAATCGACACCAGCGTGCCCGGCGCCAAGGCGCCCGAACGGAAACTGGCCGCGTTCATCACAACCAGCTCGACCATCTGCTCGGCCGGCGGCAACGCTGCCAGCGCGCGCGACAACCTTCGGATGCGGTGGTTGCCCAGATCCGCCACCAGAATGTTCCCCGCCGCATCGATTACCACCGAGGACGGGCCGCGGAACCGCGCTTCCAGCGCCGCGCCCCCATCTCCGGCGAATCCCGCCACACCGTCGCCGCCAATCGTCGTGATCACCCCCGCGGCTGACAGCAGCCGGATCCGGTGGTTGAACGTATCGGCGATCACCAGGTTGCCCGCCGCGTCCACGGCCACCGCCGCTGGAGCATTCAATTGCGCCAGCGCGCCCTGGCCGCCGTCGCCCGAAAACCCTTGTGCCCCGGTCCCGGCCAGCGTCACGATTACTCCCGCCGGATTCACCCGCCGGATGGCGTGGTTGCCCGAATCGGCGATGTACACATTGCCTGCCCCGTCCACCGCCACACCCAGCGGCGCGTTCAGATGCGCCTGCCGCGCCGCGCCATAATCGCCGCCGTAGCCGCGCACCCCGTTGCCCGCCACCGTTTCGATAAATCCGTTGCGCAGGATCCGCCGCACACGGTGGTTCAGCGAATCGGCGAAATAGAGATTTCCCTCGCGGTCCAGCGCCAGTCCCCGCGGCCGGTTCACCTGCGCCGATTGCGCCGGGCCGCCGTCCCCGGTCAGCCCCGGCTCTCCGTTCCCCGCCAGCGTGTACAGGATGCCCGAAGGCAACACGCCCCGGATGCGAAAGCCGAGATAATCGGCGATCCGCAAACCCGTGAGGCTGTCGGCAGCCACCGCCACCGGGTCCACGAGCCTCCCGTTCACCGCAAGCCCCCCGTCGCCAAGCGAAGCCGCCGTGCCGCCACCCGCCACCGTTTGGATGATGCCCGCGCGGTCAATCCGCCGCACCCGCCGGCTCGATTCTTCCGCCACGTACAGGTTACCCTGATCGTCCAGCGCCAACCCGATCGGCGATGCCAGGTAGCTCTGCGCCGCCAGTACGCCGTCGGCCGGCACGCCGAACGTGCCGTCGCCCGCTACAGGCACGGGAACCGTCGCTCCGTTGACGCGCATCACCCGCCGCCCGCTGGAAAAGTAAATCACCCCGGACCCGGAAACCGCCACATCGCGCACCGGCCCTTCCAGCGCCGGCTCGGCGCCGGCCACCGTTGTGATGGCGCCGGAGGCCGCCAGCCGGAACACGCGGTTCCGCTGGGAATCGGCCACGTACAGATTGCCGTTGCCGTCGACAGCCACCCCTACCGGAATCTCCAGCCCAAGGTTCCCCGTGTTGGGACCAAGCACGGTGGTCAACTGCCCGTTGAACAGTCGCCGCACGCTCTTGTTCCCGCTATCGGCGATGTACAGCGCCCCCGCGCGGTCCACCGCCAGGCCCGCGGGAAAGTTCAGCCGCACAGCCAGCGCAGGGCCGTCGCCGTTAAACCCCGCCGCCCCCGTCCCCGCCACAGGCGAAATCTGGCCTGCCGGCGAAATCCGGTACACCCGGTGATCCGAATGATCGGCCACGTACAGATTCCCCTGTCCGTCCACCGCCACGTTGCGCGGACCCGCGAACCGCGCCCCCGCCGCCACCGTCGTGATCGTTCCATCGGCCGCGACGCGCCGCACACGCGCGTTGCCGAATTCGGCCACGTACAAATTCCCGCTCCCGTCCAGCGCAACCCCGTATGGCGAATTCAGCTGTGCGCGTACCGCCGGACCTTGATCGCCGCCTACCCCCGCGTGCCCGTTGCCGGCCACCGTAGAGATCAGCCCGTCAGCGCCCACCCGGCGTACCCGGTGATCGGTGTTGTCGGCGATGTACAGGTTGCCCCCCGCATCCACCGCCAGCCCCTCCGCCGCTGACAGCTGCGCCTGAAGGGCTTGGCCTCCATCACCAACACGGTTCGTGCCGGCAATCGAGATGACCTGGTATGCAGCCGGCGTCTGCGCAACGAGGGGGAAGTGAAAAACAAAGAAAACAAAGCATGGAATACAGCAAACCCTCAAGATAGGCTACTTCCCTTCACTGGTAGTAGGTGTATTTCCCGCCTCAAAGCTCTCAGCATGAAAACGATGAGTACACTGTGGTTTTCCTCACAGTTCGAGTTGTACTAGGGTTCCTGGCGGCGCTTTGTCTTTATGCTCAGCCGGCCCTCCATCTAAAAGCACGCCGGCAGGCTGTCGAAGGCCTGGCTGATCCCTTGAACCAGCAGACCCGGGGTGACGCAAAGACTCTCCGGCCCGGCCGCGTGCACCGCATCGTGCAGTTTCAAGAGGCGCCTGCGGCGTCCGAGATCGAAGCGCTGCGGCGGCAAGGGGCGCGCGTGCTGCAATATGTCCCCGACAATGCGCTGCTGATCAGTGGTCCCACGATGCTTGAGCTGGGCGGCGTGGAGGTGCACGGCGTGGAGGCGCTGCTCGCTTCCGACAAACTCAGTCCGCTGGCGGAAGGCGGCATGGTATCGCACGAGCCGTGGCGGAACTGGGTGGTGGAATTCCACGCCGACGTCGAGCAGGCCGACAGCCTCGAGATCCTCACCCAGGAAAGACTGCGCATGCGCGAGCATCCTGACCTGCTGAGCTCGCACTTGGTGGTCGAAGGAAGCCTGGAGCAGATGCGCGCGCTCGCGCAGTGGGACGAAGTGGCCTACATCTTTCCTGCTTCCCGGGAGCTGGAGGAGGGCATGGCCGTGCACGCCTGCGCCGGCGCCGTCACCGATAGCGGCCCCGTCGGCCAGCTCGTGAGCAAGATCGGCGACGGCTGGGATGGCCCCGGCCGCAATGCCGCAAGCCTCACCTACTCCATGCAAACGCTCACCGAAAAAGTGCCCCGCGAGGCGCTGCTTGCGGAAATTGGCAAGGCGCTCACGGAATGGGGGCGCTATGTGCAGGTCACCTTCACCGCCGGCGGCGCCGTGAACGGGAATCGCAACCTTAACTTCTTGTTCGCCACCCGCGCGCATGGCGACCCCTACCCCTTCGACGGGCGCGGCCGCGTCCTGGCTCACACCTTCTATCCCGCTCCGCCCAATCCGGAACCCGTCGCCGGCGACCTGCACTTTGACGACGAGGAGGACTGGCGCATCGGCAACGACGTCGACGCCTACAGCGTCATCCTGCACGAGCTCGGCCATGCGCTCGGCCTCGGCCATTCCGACAAGCCCGGCGCCGTCATGTACGCCTACTACCGCATGGCCTCCGCGCTTACCGATGAGGATATCGGAGCCATCCGCGAACTGTATGCCTCCCGTGGCGCCGGCGAGAATCCCCAGCCGCCCGCTCCTCCTCAACCTCCCACGCAACCGCCGACCCCGCCGCCACCTCCGCCCAATCCGCCGCCGCAGCCGCCGCCCGCCCCTCCCGCTCCGCCTGCGGCCGACCGCACCGCGCCCACGCTTGTCGTGATTTCGCCTAACTCGACCAGCGTGCTCACCTCCGCCGCCACTATCGCGGTCCGCGGAACCGCCTCCGATGACACCGCCGTCCGCCAGGTTTTCTGGACTTCCAACACCGGCGGCGCCGGCGCCGCCACGGGAACCACCAACTGGTCGATCCCGGCGATCCCCCTGCTCAAGGGAACCAATCAGATCACCATCCGCGCCGTCGATGAAGCCGGTAACGTCGCCTGGCGATCGCTCGTCGTCCGCCGCCAGTGACTGTCAGCGCGCACCTTCGCTGATCACCTTCTCCAGGTGCTGCCGCAGCGGCTGGAAATAGGCCAGCATCGCCCGCGTCGAGATGTCCTCGCCCGTTTTCTCCCGGATCACCTGCCGCCAGTCCCGCGTCGCACCCATCGCCAGGATCTCCTGCAGCCACCGCCCCACTTGCTTGTTCCCGTAATAGTTGCAGCTGCGCGGGTCCTGCTGTAAGATCCGCCGCGCGATGTAGTCGTGCAGCTGGTACTTGATTACGTAGGCCAGCGCGTAGTCGTAATACTGCGCCGGATCGTCGATGATGTGCGTCTTGGTGCAGGCGTCGCAGTACTGTTCGCCGCGTTCGCCCGGCGGCTCCATCCCCTGGTACTGCCGCACCATCTCCCACCACCTCTTGTTGAACTGGTCCGGCGGCAAGCCCTTCTCATAAAGCTCGTATTCGAAGTGCGTCATCGTGCCGGCCGACCATGGCAGAAACACCACCGCGCTGTCCAGCGCCTCGGCCAGCAGAAGGTCCATCGCGTCGATCTTCACCGAAGCCGGTAGAATCCCTGTCTGGCGCAGATACGGCTCCTGCCGCGCCGCGATCCCGATCAGGTCGCCCAGCGCTTCGTGGAAGGCGCGGTTCAGCCCCTCCCGCAGCACGTGCGGCACCTTCTCATTCGAATAGGCGATGTAGTAGTAAACGTGCCCCAGCTCGTGATGGCTGGTTTCAAACCAGCTGAAGTTCGGGATCACGCTCATCAGGCTGCGCACGTCGGCGGCGCGGTCAATGTGCCACGCCGAGGCGTGTGTGTTCTTCTTCCGCGTTGCATTCGCCGGCAGTTGATAAAGGTCGGACCTCTCCCAAAAACTTCGCGGCAGCGGCGGCATCCCGAGTGAGGTGTAAAACCGCTCCGCCTGCTGCACGATCCAGCGCGGCGTCTTGCCCCGGAAATAAGGATCGAAATCGGCCGACTCCACCAGCCCCGGCCACTCCTGCCCCCAGCGGTTCCCGATCCAGTGCGCCGGCAGCCGCTCCGGCGCCGGCTGCTTGAACCTCGCCGCCAGCCGCCGCCGCGCGTACAGATGCAGCTGATCATAAAGCGGCTTCAAGTCTCCCAGCGACTTGTCCATCAGCTGCACCATCTCCGCAACGGTCATCCCGTAATCGGCCACCTGTAAATGGAAATAGGAGCTGTAGCCCAGCTCCTTGGCAACACGGTTGCGCAGGTCGCGCAACTCAGCCAGCCCTTGCTTCAGCGCAGGCCCGGTCTGCTTGCTTACCTCCCAGTACTTGCGCCGCGCGGCCATATCGGTGGAGGTCCGCAGAACCTCGTCGATATCGTTCGGAGTCACCGGCTTCACGCACTTCCCGCCCCTCTCTTCCAGGCAGAACGTGAATCCGTCGAGCGTCGCCGCCAGCCGCGCCTCCGCCTGGATCCGCGATTGCACGATTTCGGGAATCGTCCCCGGCGACTCCGCCGCGTTCAGCAGAATCTTATCCAGCTGCCGGAACTCCAGATCCGTCAGCGCTTCCCGGTCCGCCAGCAGCCGCCTCGCATTCTCGATCACATACTTGCTTCCGCGGAACGCCGCGTGCGCCGCCTCCGCCCCGATCCGCTCCCCCGTGTTCTGCGCATTCACATCGGTCGCCGCCCGCCAGTTGGCCAGCGCCGAGGTCGTGTACAGCCGCTGATCGATCTGGTTGTACATCGCCAGAAACGATTGCACTCCCGCCTCGCGTGAAGGCGAAGAGAGCTGCGTGCAGGAGATAAGGCCCGCCAGCAGCCCGCAGGCGCCCAGTACTCGTGTGAGCTTCACACCGAAATTGTAGTCCAGCCGCTCGACGCAGTGCTTCGGTGTCCAGCCGCCGATGGTATAAAATAGGTGAGTTGGGCCACCCTAGCTCAGTTGGTAGAGCGGCTGATTCGTAATCAGCAGGTCGCCGGTTCGATCCCGGCGGGTGGCTCCAGAATAAAATCAACGTTTAGAGGCCCGCCAACGGCGCGGCTGGTCACTGGGGCGGCGCTGGCGGATGGATCCGAGAATCTGATCGATCGTCAAATCCTTCTGCCACTGCTCGCGGTCGCGCGTATAGTCGCCCGCGCCGGCGCGATTCAAGCGCAAGAACACGAATAAAAACGGCTTCGCTGTCGCCAGACCCGCCCAACCAAAACCCAAAGAAATCCAATTCACCCTGAATTCCGCCATCCTCGCCGCGACAGGATAGCCAAACACGAGAGGCCCGCTGACTAAATGTCAGCGGCCCCATCTGAACGAGCGCTGACGCGGCCGCGATCGATCGAACGGGGACTAACGCGCTACAGTGCTTGGAGGAAGTCCTCCAGGCTAATGCCCGCCTGGCGGAGAATGCTCTGGAGCGTGGCGGCAATGAGGTTTCGATGCATCGGAATGGTGACGCGCCGGGACCCTCGAACCATCCGGGACATGAGAGCCGCTCTGTCTGGCGACCGAGAAGCCGAGCCGCGCTAGCGCCCTCACGGCTTCAGATCCTGAGATGTCCCGGGGCAGCTTCACGCTTGAATCAGGATGGGATCGCTCACGAAGTGGATTCTGATCCGGGATGGAGCGGATTCCACTTCAAAGTGAACTGCCACTGCCTCCGTGATCTGCTCCTGCAAGTCGCGGAGGTCTCGCCCTTGAGTCGTAATGCCCCCAGTCCCATCGGGATCGTCCCAAGAAGCGACCAGCCATCCCGATTCCTCGTCTCGCTGCACCTGTAGGGTGATTTCGTGCATGGCCTCGACCTCAATTATTCCACACTCAAGCGGTTGGCCTGCCAGAAGTGCACCGCCCCCTGTGTTGGAGGGAGGACCGTATAGAGTTGTTGGACTGGCTGGAAGAAGTCCGTATTCTTCGTAATCAGCAGGTCGCCGGTTCGATCCCGGCGGGTGGCTCCAGAATAAAATCAACGTTTAGAGGCCCGCCAACGGCGCGGCTGGTCACTGGGGCGGCGCTGGCGGATGGATTCGAGAATCTGATCGATCGTCAAATCCTTCTGCCACTGCTCGCGGTCGCGCGTATAGTCGCCCGCGCCGGCGCGATTCAAGGGCAAGAACCGGGCGAGGCCATCGGGACCCAACTCGCGTTGCAGGAGCTCAAGGGCGTGCCGTTCGAATTGCTCGTCCGTTAACTGGTCGATGGCGATCGTTGTCCTTGTTCCTTGATCCAAGATAGCGGATTCCGCACGGGAATTCGAGGGTTGCCCAACTTGCGGGCGGTGCGCTTCAGCAGCCGTTCGCCGGTCGTTAACAGCACCTCCGCTTGAGCCGATTCAGGCGCCGCGAGATGGAGTGCATCGTAAGGACCGTAGCCCAGCCCGACCAAGCCTTGAGCGCTGTGAGCCGGCCGAGGCAACAGGCGTCCAGGTAGACTCTCATGCCCGCTTCCGCGAAGCTCGTTTTTCCCGTCGTGCGTCGATGTCGGCGAGGGTTGGCTTCCGGGAACGCGGGAACTCTACGGCCGGACGCGCGCCAGCTGATACGGACACGCCGGGCGTCACCCAATGGCGATTGATCGTCACTGGCGCTTTCGAGTCCAGGATGCTAGCCCAGTTCGCCCGGAACTCACGGATTCCAACTTTGGTTCGCGGCATTTGGCTGTCTGAGCCTTGCTATGTACACAATCATAGCGCCCGTAACCTTCGCCGAGTCGAGAGAAAATGGACGGGAATCACGCGGGAGACTTGACAGCCCTGGCTTCCTATATCAGCAAGTCGCCGGTTCGATCCCGGCGGGAGGCTCCAGCCTCAGCCAGCCTGGGCCATCCCTGGCGCTACCCTCGTGTCCTCGGTCTGGCTCGAGGTTGCCACCGACAGCGCCACCAGAGCGGCCCGGCCAAACTCCTCCAGATCCTGCTGTGCGTGCTCCTCCGAGCAATACCTCCAACCCTGCATCCGTTTCAGCAATGGCAATCGCTCTTGGCAGTAGAGACAGTTCATAACGTCACCTTCTGTCGAAAATCTCCAGCGCCATCTTTTCTCCGGATGCGCGCTGTCTAATGAGATTCTCTTAGGGCAACTGGGTTGCCATCGCCGGAACCCGCCGAAGCTGTTGCATTCCTTACACTCACCACCCCCTCCGGCCCGGCGCACGCGGCGCCTCGGAAATTATGGCCGGACAAGATGTCCGGGTTTGCCCCCCTGCCGCACCAGGCACAGCAGCCTGCCGGCTACTTGTCCTTATTCTCCGGCTTGTCGTAGGGCGCGCCCGTGCCCGAGGAGCCCATGAAGAACTTCCGCCCGTCGGTCAGCGTCACGTCGCGCCCGTTGGCCCGCCGAGACCGGTCCTTGGCCTGATACCCGTCGACGATGATCACCTGTCCGGGCTTGATCGTATCGCGCTTCAGCCCGCGGCGGAGCAGGCTGTTCGGCGTCCCGCCTTCCACCATCCATACTTGCTTGCCGCCGTCCTCCTTGGTCACTTCCAGGTGGATCCAGGTGTGCGGATTGATCCACTCCACGCGCACCACCGGTCCCTTCAGCAGCACCGGACGGTTCGGGTCGAACTCGGCGCCGAAGGCGTGATGCGCTTCCACCTTCCGCGTCAGCGTCAGGCACACAACCAGCGCCGCCGCCAGGGCCAGAATCGATTTCGATAGCTTGCTCATGTTCCTTCCCATCTTACTTGGCCTTCGCGGCCGCTTCGGCTTCCAGCAGCCGAGCCCCGCGCAGGATGCCTTCAAACGAGTAGTTGCCCTCATGGCAGGCGTACTCGTAAATACGATCCTCGGTTGCCGGCATGATCATCTCGCCGCTCCAGGGCCGCGTCCACACCGTTGGATCCTCGACGGTGAACTGGTAGAGCAGCGTCCTCGCATCGATCCGCGTGAACCGCTCGACCACGTGCAGGTACCGCGTCGCCGAGGTCAACGCCGGCTGATCGGTGAAATTCGTCGTGTCGACAACCAGCGTATCGCCCTCCCAACGCCCCACCGAATCGCCCAGCCAGCGCCGTATCTCCGGCGGCTCATGCTCTTCGTTCATGCGGATGATGCGCACATCGTGCACCATCTCGTTCAGGATCATGATCCGGTTCGGCGTCTGCACGATCTGCTTGAGGTTGTTATAAAGCACCGGCAGCATCGGCGGGCCGCCGGTCGAACCAAACCCCAGCAGGCACCGCTCGCCCAGCGGCCGCAGCTCGGGATCATCGTACGGGCCCGGATTCAGCCCCTCCTTGACCCACCATGCATCGCCTGTGTTCGGACGCGCCAGCGCCACCCGCGCCGCCGCACGCTTGCGGGCCTCCGGCGTCAGCGGCGGCATCCGCCCGTTCTTCGGATCCGTGATGATCGACGTCCGCCACTTGCCGTTGATCTTGAATGCTCCCGTGCCGCGGTCCGTCCACACGGTGTTGTAGCCGCCCACGTTGCCCGCCGCACCTTCGGAACCATCGCCGCCCTTGGGTGGCGCGGTGCGGTTCGGATTGCTCGCCTGGCTGGTCTTGGCCATCCGCGCTGCCTCCATCTTCGCCAGCGCGGCCGCTTCCTGATCGCTCAGCTCCAGCCGGTCGCCCAAGTGATCCGGCCGCAACAGCGGCGTCAGCGTCGCGATGTCGTAGACGCCCGACAAGTCCGGCTTCCCTTCCGCCGTCCGCGGAATCTGGCCCGGCAGCAGCGCCGCGGCCACCAGCAGCAGTCCTATGCGCATGACACCCTCCTCACCTCTCCAACTTCTTGCGGCGATGCTCGCCAAAGACCAGCTCTTCCACGAACTCCACGCACTTGAAATCCACCAGCCGCGCGTCCTTCTCCATCCGCCGGTAGAGCGGCAGCGAAATCTTCCAGGGCCGCGCGAACACCTCCGGATCCTCGATCGTCGCCTCATATTGAATATGGTTGGGCGTCATGAGCCTGTATCGCTCCACCACCTTCATCTGTTCGGTGTGGTGCGTGCCGGAGCGGTCCAGCCACGTCTGATCGTTCTGCCCCGTAACCTCCACCACCAAGGTATCGCCCTGCCACTTCCCCACCGACTGGCCCATCCAGCTATCGGTCTCCGGCGGTCCCGGATCGGTGAAGTAAATGTCGCGCGCCGCCCCCGCATACTCGTACGCGATAAAGAACTGTTTCTCGTTCTGAATAATCTGGAACGGAAATGGCAGGTAGGTGGCACGCGGCACGCCGGGCAGATAACACTTGATCTCCGGGTCGCGCTCGATCCAATGCTTGCGGTTCTCCTCGCGCTTGGCGCGGGCCTCCGGCTTGTAGGGAATGCTTCCACCCTCCACGATTCCCATCCCGCCCGGCACCGACGCCACCGCGCCCAGCCGCAGCAGCGGCACCGCCGGAAGCGGACCGTGCGGACCGTCCCGCAGCATCATCGCCGGCCTCGCCATGTGCCGCTCGATGTCGTAGTGAGCCGAGCCGATGGCCTGCCAGACGCCGTTGAAGTCCGGCTTCCCATTGGACAGCCGGGGCAATTGCTGCGCGCCCGCCGCCACTGTCAAGATCGAGATTACAAGGATTCGCGGTAACACCGAACTGAAGCTACCACACCAGCACCGGCGCGGCAACACCTAGCTAGTAAAAGGCGATCCAGCGCCCGGAAAACCCCACGGCGAACCACAGCCCCAGGCTCACCACCGCCGTCAGCTTCTGGAGCACCGGGCTGGCAGGCTCCGCCGCCGCCACGCGCCGCCGTATCGAAACCGCGAAAAGCGACGCCGCCACCAGAAACCCCATCTTGTACCAGAACGGCGGGCTGTAATAACACTTCACCGCCTCCGACAGCATCAACGGCACGCCCGTCAGAATCATCGCCGCCAGCGAGCCCGCCATCCACAAGTGCACTTTCGCCGCCAACTCCGCCACCGGCTGCGCACGCAACCCGAGCCCCAGCATCCGCAGATCCACCACCAGCACCGTGCCGCCGAGCAACGCCAACGCCAGCAGGTGAACGCACTCGATCACCGGGAACAGCCATAGCGACTCGCGCACGGCCGTGCCGACCGCCGTCGCTTCAAACCACTGGAATAAAGGAAACAGGCTCATGGTTCAAACCAGTTGTAGGCCTGCATCCGCCCGCAGACCACAACCCCGCTCCAAAGCACAAGGCTCAGTGCGCCGGCCAGCTTCGCCCTCACCGGCGGCGAAGCATCCAGATCCCACGCCGCCACGCGCTTGTAGATCGTCAGATGGAACAACAGCGCGTTCAGCCCGGCCAGCACAAGCATCGCCATCTTCACGCGAAAGAAGATGTTCTGATACGCGCGCAGCGGACCCGAATAAAACAGCAGCAGCCCGCTCACCACCATCAGCGCGAATCCGGCGAAGGCCACCGGCAGCAGCCGCCCCGCCACCTCCGACACCGGCACCCTCCGCAGCGCCGCGCCCAGCAGCCGCAAATCCAGCAGCGCGATCATCCCCAGAAACAGGCATAGCGTCAGCACATGCGTCGTCTCCACGAGCGGATAGAAGAGGATCGACTCGCGGATCGCGACGCTGCCCGCCGTGTTTTCCAGCCACTCAAAAAAGGGAAGCAACCCGGAGTAGTCTAGCATTGCCGCAGGCCGCATTGGTACAATGCTTCCGCCTCTCATGCGTAACCCATGCGCCGCCCTCCTGCTGCTCTCGCTTACCGGGTGCGCCCCCAAGCCCGAGCCGCCCATCCAAGCCGTCGCCACCTTGGGCGAAGTGATGCACGACATCGTCATCCCCAACGCCGAAGTGGTCTGGGACGCCGTGGGGACAATCTATACGCTGGAAGGCGTCGAGGAGATCCAACCCAAAACCACCGAGGAATGGATGGCCGTCGAGCGCAGCGCCACCACGCTGATGGAAGCCGGCAACCTGCTCATGATGGAACCCCGCGCCAAGGACAACAAGAACTGGATGCAACGCGCCGCCGCCCTGCGTGCCGCTGGCGATGCTGTCCGCAAGGCCGCCCGGGAGCGTAACCCGGAAGCCGTCTTCAACCGAGGCGGTCAGCTCTTCGAGGCCTGCCAGGGCTGTCATTTTGAATACCGCTTCGAAGAAGACCGGACGACCATCCGCACGCACTAGACAAGCGGGATTGACCATCTAACCCAACAACACCAACCGCACATCCATCACGTTCGTCCGAGTCGGTCCTGTCTTCACCAAATCCCCCAGGGGCTCAAAGAAATGGTAGGAGTCGTTCCGTGCCAGGAAATCGTCCGATTTATTGCCCGCCTCCGCCGCCCGCGCGACAGTCCGCCCGTCGGCGATAGCGCCCGCCGCATCCGTCGGACCATCGGTACCGTCCGTGCCGCCGCTCAGCACCACGACGCTGTCCATGCCCGCCACGTCCATCGCCGCCGCCAGCACGAACTCCTGATTGCGCCCGCCCAGTCCCTTGCCGCGGATCGTGACCGTGGTCTCCCCGCCGCTGATGATGCAAGCGGGCGCCTTGAGGGGGCGTCCCGAGGAGCGAACCTCCTTGGCGATGGCGGCGTGCATGCGGGCTACATCCTTAGTTTCGCCCTCGATGAACGTGGATAGAACAAGAATCTTGTACCCAAGCCGGCGCGCCTTCACCGCCGCCGCGTCCACCGCCAGACGGTTGCTGCCCACCACCAGATTCTGCGTTCGCCGGAAAGCCGCGTCGCCCGGCTTCGGCGTTTCGCCTTCGCCCTTTTCCAGCCGGCGGAGCACGCTCGCCGGGACCTTTCCGCGCAGGCCGTACTTATCCAGAATCGCTCCCACATCCGCAAACGTCGTGCGGTCGGGCACCGTCGGGCCGGAACCGATCGCGTCCAGCGAATCGCCGATCACGTCGCTCAGCATCAGCGTAATCAACGTCGCCGGCGCGGCCAGCCGCGCCAGCTGCCCGCCCTTGAATCCGGAGATGTGCTTGCGCACCGCGTTGATCTCCTGAATCGGCGCGCCGCATTCCAATAGCAGCCGCGTCGTCGCCTGCTTCTCCTGAAGCGTGATCGGCGCCACCGGCGCAGGCGTCAGTGCGGAAGCTCCGCCCGAAATCAGGCAGATCACCAGATCCTTCGCCGTAGCTGATCCGGCAATCGCCGCGATGCGCCGCGTACCCTCGACGCCCGCTTCATCGGGAACCGGGTGGCCGCATTCGCGCACCCCGATACGCTTCAACGGCGCGCCATGCCCGTACTTCACATTGATCAGGCCGCCCGTGATGCGCTTTCCAAGAACCTTCTCCACCGCCAGCCCCATGGCGGCGGAAGCCTTCCCCGCCCCGATCACGTGGATCTTCTCAAAGCTCTTCAGCGAGTAGCGCCTTGGGCCGACGAACAGCGTTTCCCCCTGCCGGCGCACCGAGCGTAGCACCGCCTCCACAGGATCCGCCGCCTTCAACGCCGCTTGAAATATGGCTGCCGCATGCAGCCGCAGTTTTTTCTCTTTCATCACTACCATTAGAACAAAGGCAGTTGAAGGATCTCCCGCACCGCCGCCATCGGATCGTCACTGTCGATCGCGATCCGGTAGTCGGCCTGCGCGTAACTGGCGATCCGCTCGTGATAGAGTTGCTCGAACCGTTGCGGGTCCCGGGCCAGCGGCCGGTGCTGTTGTCCCGCGGTCCGGTTGCGCACCCGCTCCAGCGGGCAGTCCAGCCAGATGGAAACGCCGTTGTCGGCCACCATCTCCACATTCGCCTGCGCCGTATAGGCGCCCCCGCCGAGCGAAATCACCATCGGAACCCCGCATTGCACCTTGCGCACGCGCTTTTGAAGCGCTTCATGTTCCCGCTTCCGGAACTCCGGCTCGCCGAGCTGCTGGAAGATCTCGGTGATGGTAACCTTGGCCTCCGCTTCAATCTCGTCGTCCAGATCGACAAAGCTCCAGCCCAGGTCATCGGCCAGCAGCCGCCCGACCGTCGATTTGCCGGAGCCCATGAAGCCCACCAGGTACAGCGCCGGAGTGCGTACAAGCTTGGAATGCATCGGAACTCTACAGCTTATTACAGGCTCACATGTCGAGGCCGTGGTAGATGCGCTCCATCGCGCGGTCGATCAGGCCGGGAAACAGAGTCCGGCCGGCCAGCAACAGCCAGCCCATCCGCGGCGTCACCACCGTCCGCTTCCCCCGCTCCACGCCCCGCACAACCGCATGCGCGCATTGCTCCGGAGTGATCGCGAACCGCCGCATCCGCCATAACTTGTCAGGCGGACGCCCGGCCAGCACGTTCTGCTGAAACCCGGTGCTCACATAGCCGGGACAGACCGTCGTGAACCGGATCCCGTCGCGGCGCAGCTCCATGCGCATGCCGTCTGTCATCGACCGCAGCGCGAACTTCGACGCCGAGTACAACGTAAACCACGGCAGCGTCACCAGGCCGGCGATCGAACTGACATTGACGATGACGCCCGCGCGCTGCTGCTTCATCGCAGGCACCACCAATTGCGTCATGCCCAGCGCGGCGAACAGGTTCAACTCCAGCATGCCGCGCACATCCTGCTCCGGCGCACGCCAGGCAGGCACATACAGTCCGACCCCGGCGTTGTTAATCAGCACGTCGATCCTGCCCCATCGCTCCAGCGTCGATTCCACCGCCCGCCTCCGCACCTCCGGATCCTTCAAATCCCCTGCGGTGATGACAGCCTCCGCCCCTCCAACCCGCTCCAGCTTGTGCAGGCTCCGCGCGGTCAGCGACAGCCGCGCCCCGCGGCCCCGGAAGGCGTCCGCGCAGCAGGCGCCGATCCCTTCCGATGCTCCGGTGATCAGCACAACTTTGTCGCGCAGCTGCATGGAGGCAATAATAGTAGCATGCACGAGGAGCTGCTCCCGCTGTTCCCTCTCTCGGTGGTGCTTCTGCCCGGGACGCCGCTTCCGCTCCACATTTTCGAAGAACGCTATAAGGAGATGATCGGCGAGGTGATGGCCGGACAAAGCGAGTTTGGGGTCGTGCTGGCCTCCCAGGAAGGCATCGCCCAGGCCGGCTGTACCGCCACCGTGGAAGAAGTGGTCCAGCAGTACCCGGACGGGCGCATGGACATTGTCACCTACGGGCGGCGCCGCTTCTCCATTCAGTCGCTCGACGATGAGCGCGCCTACCTGCGCGCCAACGTCAATTTCTTTGACGATGAGGAGGCCAATACTCCCGCCACGCTGCGCCGGCAGGCGATGGAAGCATGCTCCGGTTTTCAGTCGCCGGGCGCACTCGACGCCGGCCAGCCGCTGCTGAGCTTCCATCTGGCGGCATCCATCGAAGATCTTCCCTTCAAGCAGTCGATCCTGCAATCGCGCTCGGAGGCCGACAGGCTGCGCCGGCTCATTGCCTACGCGCCTAAGTATGAGCGTACGCAGAGCCGCATCCGCCGGCTGCGCGAGACGGCCCCGCGCAATGGCCATTCCCAGTTGCCCGGCTCCTGGAAAGAGGACGCCTAGGTTTGCGCCAGGAGCTTTGGATCGATGCCGACGACACGTTGTGGGAGAACAACGTCTTCTTCGAGCGGACATTTGACCGCTTCGTGGAACTTCTTAACCATCCCCACCTCACCCCGCAGCAGGTGCGCGACCAGCTGGACGACATCGAGCACGTCAACAACAAGGTGCACGGCTACGGCTCGGCCAACTTCATGCGCAATCTGCGCCTGTGCCTGGAGCGCCTGCGCGATGCACCGCCCAGCGCTTCTGAACGGGAAGTGCTGGATCGAATGTACGCGGACCTGGTGAACCATCCGATGGAGCTGATCGACGGCGTCGAGGAGACCCTCGGCTATCTCGCCTCCAAGCACGAACTCTTGCTTTGCACCAAGGGCAATCCCGCCGAACAGCAGGCCAAGATCGACCGTTCCGGCCTCGCCCGCCACTTCAGCCACATCCGCATCGTTCGTGAAAAAGACGCCGACTGCTACCGGAGCCTCGCGTCCGAACGCGGCCGCGGCGCGGAGCGTACCTGGATGATCGGCAACTCTCCCAAGAGTGACGTCAAGCCGGCGCTGGAGGCCGGCTTGGGCGCCGTCTACGTGCCCCACCCCCACACCTGGCACCTGGAGCATTGCCACGTTCCCGATGCCCATCCCCGCTTGCTTGTACTGGAGCGGTTCTCGCATCTCATGAATTATTTTTAATTTGACTTCATTCTTTGATACATTTCTTATCGCTCTCGTAGTATTCTGTTAGCGGCGGCGCCCTGGATCGTCCTTTCCTTAGCGCCATTTGCCGCTCACCAAAACCCTGATCGGGAGCAATTGGGAATGCCGAGTCTCGCGTTTTTCTACCGTAATGGTGTCGTTTTTTTGATCGCCTATGCGGTGGTGGCAACACTCGTTGTCGCTGTCACCATGGAGGACCGCCTCCTCCCCCGCTTCATGGATGTCTTCCTGGTCGGCACTACGGTGGCGGCTTTTCGATTCACCTGGCAGCACGGTCTGGCGATGTACATCTTCTCCGTCCTCGCCGCGATTTACTTCTTGTCGCCGGCCATGGGCGGTGACGGCTCCGAAGTCTTCTTCCGCATCTTCTGTTATTCGGCTGTCTCGCTCATCGTGTTCCGTGTTGTCCACCAGCTCCAGCACAGCCGCGCCGCGGCCATCGGCGCCCTCGAGGAGCTTCAGGTGCAAAGCGAAGCGTACCGGAGCCTGTTTGAGGAGGCGCCGGTCGCGTTTGTGGAAATCGATCGCAATGGGCGCATCCGCCGGCTGAACAAAGCGGGCGAGAATCTGATCGGCAAGTCCAGCGCGGAAGCTGCCGACTCCTGGGTATGGGAGTTTATTGAGGAAGAGGCCCGCGCCAGCTGCCGGGAAACCGTGCTGCGGAAACTGGAAGGCCGCCAGGCTAGCTGGCCCGCCAGGCTGCAGATTCAACGGCTGGGTACAGCCCCTCACGTGGAACTTGTGGACAACCCCATTGTAAGCCCTTCGGGCTCCATCCGGGGAATGCGTATCGCGATGCTCGATTTCACCGAGCGGGATTATCTGCAGGCCCAGCTCACCCAAGCGCAGCGCATGGAATCCATCGGGCGGCTGGCCGGGGGCATCGCCCACGACTTCAACAATCTGCTCACGGTCATCCTCGGTTTCGGAGACCAGGCAATGCGCAAGGCGCGCGAAAATGATCCGCTGCGCAAAATCCTGGAGCAGGTTTTGCAGGCCGGCGAGCGGGCGGCCACCTTGACGCGCCAACTACTCGCCTTCAGCCGCAGGCAGGTACTCCGGCCGCGGATCCTGGACATCAACGAGCTGGTGGAAAACATGCTGCCGCTCACGGCTCCGCTGCTGGGCGAACGGATTACTTTGAAAACAAATTTCCTGCCCGGCATCGGCAAAGTGAGCGGTGATCCGGCGCAGCTGGAGCAGGTGCTGCTCAACCTCGTCGTCAACGCGCGCGACGCCATGCCCGGCGGCGGCTCCATCCTGATAGAGACCGCCGAAACCAGCCTGGATCAGCCTCAGGCTCACCGCCACGGTATTGCCGAACCGGGTGACTACATCGTGTTGTCCGTCACCGATTCCGGCTTAGGCATGGACCAGGCAACGCTCGACCATATCTTTGAACCCTTTTTCACGACAAAGGCTCCCGGCAAGGGATTGGGCTTGGGACTGAGCAGCTGCCACGGCATCGTCCGCCAGAGCGGAGGCTACATCTGGGTCTACAGCGAACCGGGGAAAGGTTCGATCTTCAAGATTTGTCTGCCGCGCGTGGAAGGCGAAGTCACCGCCGAGGAACCGGCTCTTCCGTTGGCCAGCTCCGCCGGTACCGAGGTGGTCCTGGTGGTGGAAGACGACCCCGGCGTGTTGGAGATGGTCACATCGGCGCTCAGCGAGCGCGGCTATCGCACCCTGAGCGCGCAAACGCTTCGCGACGCGATGGAGATCTGCCGCCGCCGCCCGGAGCCGATCGATTTGCTGCTCACCGACGTCATCCTCGCCGACGGCAACGGAGCCGACCTGGCACGGCAGTTCATCCAAATCCGGCCCGGCGTCAAGATCCTCTACATGTCCGGGTACACCGCCAACGTCGTCGTGGACCGCGGACTGCTGAAACCTGGTGTGCAGCTGGTGGAAAAACCATTCACACCGGAGAGCCTTGCCTCCCAGGTCCGCAGGATTCTCGGCGCAAACAGTGTCAGCCAGCAGGTGCGCGTTCTTGTCGTGGACGATGACGAGCAGCTCCGGCAGATCTTCCGGCTGGTTCTGGAGGAGGAAGGCTACCGCGTCGAAGAAGCGGCCAATGGCAAGGAAGCGCTGAACTGCATCGAGCGTGAAGCGCCGGACCTGGTGCTCATGGACCTCGTGATGCCGGAACAGGAAGGTCTGGAAACCATCGCCCAATTGCGCGCCTCCAACATTAACGTGAAAATCGTCGCCATGTCGGGAGCCTTTCAGGGGCGCATGCTCAAGATTGCCAGCCTGATGGGCGTGGACGGGACGTTGGAAAAGCCTGTGGACCGGCACGCGCTGCTGTCGCTCGTCCAGCGGTTCCTGCGCACCCAATGAAGCCCCCGCGCAAGACTGTACAATAGAACTCCATGGCAAGAGAGTATGACCTGACTCCGCGCCGCGTACCGCGGCTCGAGTCCCGTTACCGGCGCATCGTCACCGAACTCCCCGTCCCGGAATCGATTCCCGTGTTGGAGACACTCCACCGCATGGAGCCGGTGGCGATGCGAGGACAGCCGCCCATTATCTGGGACCGCGCCGAGGGCTTTCAGGTCTTTGACGCCCACGGCAACTGCTGGATCGACTGGTCCAGCGGCGTCCTCATCACCAACTGCGGCCACGGCCGCGAGGAAGTGGCTCAAGCGATCGTCGAGGCCGCCCAAAGCAAGCTGCTCACAACCTACTGCTTCCCCACACTCGCCCGCGCCAGGCTCGTCGAGAAACTTGGCACGATGTTTCCCGAACCACTGCGGAAAGTCTTCCTCCTGACAACAGGCTCGGAGGCCGTCGAGTGCGCCATCAAGCTCTGCCGCACCCATGGCCTCAAAACCGGCGGCCGCTCCAAGAGCGTGATTGTCAGCTATGAGAAGGCGTTCCATGGCCGGACCCTGGGCTCCCAGCAGGCCGGCGGCATTCCCGCTCTGAAGGAGTGGATCGTCAACCTCGACCCTGGCTTCGTGCAGGTTCCCTTTCCCGACGGCTTCCGCACCACGGATACAAGCTTTGAAGGGTTTCTCCGTGCACTTGCCGAGCAGGGCGTGGAGCCGACAACCGTGGCAGGCGTGCTGATGGAAACCTATCAGGGCGGCAGCGCCTCCTTCGCACCCGTCGAGTACATGCAGAAGCTCCGCGAATGGTGCACTGGTCACCGCGCCCTCCTCGTACTCGACGAGGTCCAGGCCGGCTTCGGCCGCACCGGCACGATGGCCGGTTTCGAGCATTACGGCATCGTGCCCGACTTGAGCACTTGGGGCAAGGGGATTTCCAGTTCGCTGCCGTTGTCGGCCGTCATCGGCCGGCCCGAGATCATGGACCTTCACCCGGCTGGCAGCATGACCTCCACTCACACCGGCAACCCCATCTGCTGCGCCGCGGCCCTGGCCAACCTCGAACTGATCGAAAAAGAAGAGCTCGCCGGGAACGCCGCACGCATGGGAGTGATCCTGTTCGAGCGTCTCGAGAAGATGAAGCAGCTGTTCCCCCAGATTGGATGGGTGGACGGCAAGGGACTGGTCGCCGGCGTGGCCTGCGTCAAGCCGGGCTCGATCGAACCCGACGCCGATGTGGCCTGGGCCACCATCCATCGCTGCCTGGAAAAGGGCGTGCTCATGTTCTCCCCCGTCGGCTTCGGCGGCGCAACCATCAAAATCTGCCCGCCGCTGGTGATCACCGAAGCTGCGCTGATTGAAAGTCTTGACGCATTCGAGCAGGCATTTTCGGAAGCGGTGAACAGCGAACAGGCCGCCGCCTGAGCCCGTCATGGCAATGAGCCGCCGAAGCATGCTCGCCTCCGCCGCCGTGCTGCCCTGGAACCCCTCCGGCGCCGCGGACGGTGTGAGCGCGCTCACCTTCGACGTTTTCGGAACCGTCGTTGACTGGCGCGGCTCCATCATCGCCGAAGGCGCCGCCTTCAACCGCGCTCGCGGGAAAAGGATCGACTGGGCTCGCTTTGCCGACCGCTGGCGCGCAGGCTACGGCCCTTCCATGAACCTGGTCCGCAAGGGCGAATTGCCTTGGATGACCATCGACCAGCTCCACCGCCGCGTCCTGGATCAGTTGCTCGTGGAGTTCCAACTCGAGGATCTCGATGAAGCTGCCAGGGATCACCTGAACCGTGCCTGGCACCGCTTGAAGCCGTGGCCCGACGGCGTCGCCGGTCTCACCCGCCTCAAGAAGAAGTTCATCATCGCCACCCTTTCCAACGGCAACGTCGCCCTGCTGACCAACATGGCCAAAAACGCCGGACTCCCTTGGGACTGCATCCTCTCGGCCGAACTGGCCCGCCACTATAAGCCCGACCCGGAAGCCTACCTCACCGCCGCCAGCCTCCTCGGGCTCAAGCCCGCCCAAGTCATGATGGTCGCCGCGCATAAGGGCGACCTGAAGGCTGCCAAGGCCGTAGGTTTCCACACAGCATTCGTGCCGCGCCCAAAGGAATACGGGCCAGACCGCGAGCCGGAAACCAAGCCCGACGAAAGTTGTGAAATCGTGGCCCGCGATTTCCTCGACCTCGCCAACCAGTTAGGAGCCCCTAAGTGAAGCAACCCGAGATCGTGATGGTCGGCGGCGGCATGATCGCCCACGATCAGATCCTGCCATCTCTTTACCAATTGCAAAGACTCGGCCGCATCGGACCGATTACCGTCTGCGCACAGCATCATCGCACCGTCCGCGCGCTGGCCGAGAACGAGATGATCGGCAAAGCTTTCCCCGGCCATTCCTTCCGCCCACTGCCGGGTCCGGATGCCGGCTCCACGCCACAACCGGAGCTATATAAGGACGCCATCGCCGCTCTCCCGCCCCGCCAGATCGTGATCGCGGCGGTTCCCGACCAACTCCATCACGAAGTGATCATGACCGCGCTGCGCCATGATCAGCATGTGCTGGCAGTAAAGCCTCTCGTCCTCAGTCTCCAGGAAGCCCGCGAAATTGAGAACCAAGCGCGCGCACGCAAGCTGCTGGTCGGCGTCGAGTATCACAAGCGCTTCGACGACCGCAGCCTCCTTGCCCGCCGCCGCTACCGCGCCGGCATGTTCGGCGAATTCAAGCTCGGCACGGCTCGTTTGATGGAGAAGTGGTACTACCGCCACTCCAACTTTCAGAACTGGTTCACCTGCGAGAACACCGACTCGTTCACCTACATCGGCTGCCACTACACGGACCTAGTTCACTTCGTCACCGGCCTGCTGCCCGTCTCCGTCTCCGTCTACGGCATTAAGGACAAGTTTCCCAACGGCAACGAAGGCTATCTCTACACCGACGCCCGCGTCATCTGGAACAACGGCGCCTGCCTCAACGTCCAGAACTCGCTCAGCTTTCCCGATGAGGGGCCAGGCTCCAATACCCAGGGCATCACGATGTACTTTTCCGACGGCGCACGCGGCGCCTGGCTTGACCACTCCGACCAATACCGCGGCCTGCGGTACTGCTACACGCAGCGCCCCGATTCCCCCGGCGCCACCACATTCAGCGAACCAAGCACTGAATATTTCCAGTACCTCGAATCCCCGTCCGGCGGCCTGCAGCCGGCCGGCTACGGCTACCGTTCGGTGGAGGCGATCATCGCCGCCATCCAGCGCGTCGAAGCCGCCCCCGAAGCCGAACGCGCAGCGCTCCTCACAGAAATCGACCATCTCGGCATCATCGCCACCCCCGCCAACAGCAGCTACAACGAAGCCGTCACCGAAGCGGCCAGGCTATCGATCTTGAACGGCGGCCGCGAAGCCGTCATCGAAGCCGGCAGCGTACGTCTGCGCTAGGTTGACATCACTTTCATGGCGTATTACAGTTGGTAATACGAAATACGATGACGATCCGGACCGTGAGACTCGACGACGAAGACGAAGCCACCCTGCGTCAAATCCGGGACGCCACAGGCTTGCCCATTTCCGAAGCGCTGAAGCAGGGGCTCCGTTCTTTGAAAAGGCAGGTCCGGGACGAATCGGGGCATCACCCGTATGACCTCTATGAGCGGCTCGATCTCGGCCCGGGTGGATATGCCACCGCACCGTCAACCGAGACCCGGCGCGGGATGGCCGCGGCGCTTCGCAAGAAGCGGCGGAAATGATCCTCGTCGAAACCGGGCCGTTGGTTGCCCTCTTCGATCCACAGGACGAACAGCACAATCGATGCCGGCGAGCTCTGAAGGAAATCCGTGAGGCTATATTCACCACAACCCCCGTGCTCACCGAGGCGTTCCATATACTCGGACCAGCCAGCATCGGCTCCGACCGCTTGAGGGAGTTCGTGGCATGCAATGGGCTGTCCGTGTGGTTCCTCGACCGGGCTTGGCTCACTCGAGCCTTCGAACTGATGGAGCTATACGCGGATCACCCGATGGACCTGGCGGACGCATCGTTGATTTCGGCCGCCGAAGCGCTGGGCACAAGGAAAGTCTTCACCATCGATCGTAAAGACTTCCAGACCTACCGCGTTCGCCGGGGACATCGCCATTACCCTGTGGAGATCGTCTCCTGAAGTACCCACTACTTCCAATACGGCGCCACATTACCCTCAATCTGCTTCAACTCCTCTACACTCAGCGGCAACCTTCGAAAAACCTGCCACGCCCCAGGCGGCGGCGCATCTGATGCATACAACAACCGCTCCATTCCTATTGTCCGCAGTTGCCGCTGCAGCGTCTCCTTCTTCGACTCCCACCTCGTGACCGATACATCAAAGTAAAGGAGCTTTGTTCGTGGATCGTTGGCCGCAATCGCCTCGACGAAAACAGCCAGCGCTTGGTCGACACCCTCATCCTCATAGCGCCCGGCGCTTGCCAGATGCGCGACCTGAACCACAACATCCTTGGCCTCCGGCAGCACGCTTTCCAGGAAAACACGGGCCTGTCTTTCTCCCCACGGCCGCCCGTGGTCTATGTTCGGCCGGATGTGCGCCACAATCGCCATCCGATGCCGGTTCGCCGCCGCGAACACCCGCCGCATTTGTTCGACATGCCCGGGCTTGTCCAACTCCACGTCGGAATTGCCGAAGTGCAGCTTTAACCCTCGCCGCAGCCTCGCATCCCCGGCGCACCGGTCTATCTCCGGCAGAGCATACTCCTTCAGCGGATTGACGCCGCAGAACGCGACAAGCCTGTCCGGGAAAAGCGCCGCCTGCGCGCCGGTCCAGTCGTTCTCCTCCCTCACCCGCTCATACTCATTCGCAACCGCCGCACGGAATGGGTTGCCGAACTGGTAGGCAACCGACAGCAGCAGGCCACGCCGGATTCCCGCCTCGTCCATTTGGCGGATCAACTGCTCCGCATTGAGAGCGAACCCCGGCGGAGGATCCTTCGCGATTCGCAACAGATGCAGATGATGATCCACCGCCGGCTGCGCAAATAGCGGCCCTGCGCCGGCGAGCCCAAGAATCATTGCTATCCACCGCTTCATAGCCCTACAATACAGCACACCCATACCTGCGTTAAGCTGTTATCAAAGGCTTTCGAGCCACTTCTCGTTAGTCCTCTTATCCATGACCGCCGAGGGTAGCGCCACTGTTTCCGTTGATCAGCTCTATGAAGAGCTGGAATCCAAGCTGCGGCAGGCGCGCCCCAACGAAGACCTCACTCCTTTAAAAGAGGCATTCGACTTCGCACACGGCCTGCACAAGGACCAGTTCCGCGATTCCGGCGAACCCTACATGGTCCACCCGCTACGGGTCACCCATATCCTGGCTGACATGCAGCTTGACCTCGTCACGCTCGAGACCGGTCTGCTGCACGACGTCGTCGAAGACACCTCGATCAAGATCGAGGAGATCCGCAAACGCTTCGGCGACGAGGTTGCCCATTGCGTCGACGGGGTCACCAAGCTCAGCAAGGTGCAGATCTACTCGCGCGAAGAGCGGCAGGCCGAAAGCGTACGCAAGATGCTGCTCGCCATGGTCGGCGACATCCGCGTGATTCTCGTCAAGCTCGCGGACCGCCTGCACAACATGCGCACGCTCGGCTCGCTTTCCCCCGAACGCCAGCAACGCATCGGCCAGGAGACGCTGGAGATCTACGCGCCCATCGCGCACCGCCTCGGGATGGGCAAGATGCGCGGCGAACTGGAAGACCTCGGTTTCCGCTACTCCGACCCGGAGGCCTGGGAGGATCTCTCCCGCCAGATCGAAGCCAAGCGCCTTTCCTCCAATGAATTCCTGCAGCAGATGCGCCAGACCATCGTCGTCAAGCTTTCCCGCGAGCACATTCCCGCGCAAGTGGAAGGCCGCATCAAGCGCGTTTACTCGGTCCATCAGAAGATCCGCCGCCAGCGCATCGGGCTTGAGCAGGTGTACGACATTCTCGGCCTCCGGATCGTCACCGATTCGGTAAAGAACTGTTATGCGGCGCTCGGCGTCATTCACAACGAGTGGCACCCGATTCCCGGACGCATCAAGGACTTCATCGCCATCCCGCGCCCTAATCTCTATCAATCGCTCCACACCTCGGTGATCGGGCCCGGCGGGGTCCCTTTCGAAATTCAGATCCGCACCGAGGAGATGCACCGCATCGCCGAAGAAGGCATCGCCGCCCACTGGAAATACAAAGAAGGCAAGCGCGGGATGACGCAAGACGATCAGCGCATGGCCTGGCTGCGTCAGCTGGTCGAATGGCAGCGCGAGATGCGCGACCCGGGCGACTTCATGTCCACCTTCAAGGTGGATCTTTACCGGGAAGAAGTTTACTGCTTCACCCCGCGCGGCAAGGTCATCGTCCTGCCTCGCGACTCCACTCCGATCGATTTTGCTTACGCCATCCATACCGATATCGGCCACACCTGCGTCGGCGCCAAGGTCAACGGCCGTATCGTTCCGCTGCGCACAGCGCTGCGCAACGGCGATGTGGTGGAAATCCTCACCCAAGCCGGCCACGCACCTTCCAAGGACTGGCTTTCCGTTGTTAAGACCTCGCGCGCGCGGAACAAGATCCGCCACGTCATCAACGCCACCGAACGCGAGCGCGCCATCGAGATCGGCCAGAAGAGCCTTGAAAAGGAGGCCCGCCGCCTCGGCGTCACGCTCAGCCGCGTCTCGAAGGAGGATCTCGAAAAAGCCATCTCCGATTACGGCTGCAGCAAGCTCGAGGACCTTCACGCCTCCCTCGGGTACGGCAAATTCTCCGCCCGCCAGGTTCTCCAGCGCTTCGCATCACCGGCCCAGCAAGCCGAGCCGGAACCGGAAGTAGCCAAGCCGGCGGAGGCGCTGCCGCGCGACGGAAAGGACTCCGACCTGGTCATCCGCGTCAAGGGCATGGCCGACCTGCTCATCTACCGCGCGGGCTGCTGCAATCCGATCCGCGGCGAACCGATCGTCGGCTACATCACGCGCGGCAAGGGCGTCGGCGTACACGCCACCACGTGCCCCAACGTCACCAGCCTCCTCTACGATGCCGATCGCAAGATCGACGTCGAATGGGCGCGCGCCGGCGGCGACACTTTTCCCGTGCACCTCAACGTCTACGCCGAGGATCGTCCCGGCATCCTCAACCAGCTCACTTCCATCCTCACGCATGAGGACTCCAATATCCGGAGCCTCGAGGCCAGCACCGACGACCGCCGCGGCGGCGATTGCGCGATGGTGGACATGCGCATCGAGGTTCGCGACAAGAAACAACTGGAAAGGATCATGTCCGCCATGCGCCGCCTCTCCGGCATCCGCGACGTGGAGCGTGTCCAATGACCACGCCCGTTCTGGACCCCGAGCATATCGCCATCTCCAAATCGAAAGGCATCAAGATCGACTGGAAGGACGGCCATCACAGCGATTACCCGCTTGCACTGCTCCGCGACCAGTGCCCTTGCGCCACCTGCACCGGCGCTCACGGCACCGAACCTCAAAAGACGGATTACTCCAAGCCTGACAGCTCACCGTTCCCCATGTTCAAGCCCGCGCTCAAGATGCTCAACGTCGAACCGGTCGGCAACTACGCCATCCGCATCCATTGGAGCGACGGCCACAATTCCGGTATTTACTCGTGGGAACATTTCCGCGGAATTTGTCCTTGCCGTCAGTGCGCCTCCGGTTCGTGATATCTTTCCCCCATGCGAACCTTAGTTTTTCTCTTACTGACGGGAGGGTTGGCGCTTGCCGCCGACATATCCGGCAAGTGGGTTTTTCAAGTGGAAACCAGCGGCGGCTCGGGCTCGCCGACGTTCATCATAAAGCAGGATGGCGAGAAGCTTTCCGGCTCCTATTCCGGAGCGTTGGGAGAAGCGAAGATCCGAGGCTCTGTAAAAGGCGAAGAGGTCACGATCGAGTTCGATGCCGAAGGCGGAGGCCAAAGCGCCGTCATCACTTACAAGGGCAAGATCGAAAGCCCGAAGAAAATGAGCGGCACCGTCAAAATGGCCACCTTCGCCGCAGGCACGTGGACGGGAACCAAACAGGAGTAGTGCCAGCGCGATCATGACGGGGAAGAATCTTGGTCACTACCGCATCGGGGACCGGCTCGGTGCGGGGGGCATGGGCGTCGTTTACCGCGCCCACGACACACACCTCGACCGCGCCGTCGCCGTCAAACTGCTGCAGCCGGCCGCCATGGCAGACCCGGAACGCAAGAAGCGCTTCACGCTGGAAGCGCGCTCGGCCTCTTCGCTTCAGCACCCCAACATCGTCACTATTTACGACATCGCCACCGCGGAAGTCGACGGGCAGATGGTGGACTACATCGCCATGGAGTTCGTCACCGGCAACACGCTTGGTGAACTGATCCCCAAGAAGGGGATGCGCTTCCGCGATGGTCTCAAGTACGCCATTCAGATCGCCTCCGGACTCGCCGCCGCCCACAACGCCGGCATCGTGCACCGCGACCTGAAGCCGTCCAACATCATGGTCACCGACCAGGGACTTGTGAAGATACTGGACTTCGGCCTGGCCAAGCTCGCCGAATCACGCCCCGCCGATGCGCGCGCGGCCACTGAATCGCTGCACCTGGACAACCTCGCACTCTCGCGGGAGGGGGCCATCGTCGGCACGGCCGCCTACATGTCTCCGGAACAGGCCGAAGGCAAGCGCCTCGATGCCCGCTCCGACATCTTCTCGTTCGGCTCTCTGCTCTATGAGATGTTCACCGGCTGCATCGCCTTCACCGGCGAATCCACCGTCTCCACCCTCTCCGCCGTCCTCCTGAAGGAGCCCAAGCCGGCCCGATCGATCTCCGAGGAAATACCTCGCGATCTGGAGCACCTCATCAACCGATGCCTGAAGAAGGAGGCGGACCGGCGCTGGCAATCGAGCGCCGACCTGAAGGTCGCCCTGGAAGAGATCCTCGAGGACAGTCACTTAGCGCCGCCGGAGACCGTCTCCCGTCAGCCTCTCTCACGCCGGCTGATGCTGGTTGGCGCGGGAGCTGTTGCCGGTTTAGGTTCCGGGGCTTGGCTAGCTTCTCGATTCTGGCGCCAGCCGCCGCCGCAGATTCAGCGCATCACGTTCCGCCGCGGCGACGTGCTGTCGGCACGCTTCGCTCCGGGCGGCATGCTCGTCTACTCCGCCATCTGGGACGGCAGTCCGCCGGCGACCTACTCGGCCCAGCCTGGCAACCGGGAGGCGCGCCTGCTGGATCTGCCCAGCGCCAAGATCGTCTCCATCACTCCCGGCGGAGAGGCACTGCTTCTGCTGGGCGGCTCTTCGGCCGATTCGCGCGGCACGCTCGCCCGAGTGCCTCTGGGCGGGGGCGCGCACCGCGAGATTCTGGAGATGGTCGCCACCGCGGACTGGGCCCCGGACGGAGAATCGATCGCCGTAACTCGCACGCTTGGCTTAAAGCACCGCCTCGAATATCCGATCGGCAAGGTTCTGCTGGAAACCGAAGGACGCCCTTTTCCGCGTCTCCGCGTTTCTCACGACGGCGCCCTGGTCGCCTTCTTCGAGTTCGACGCAGAGATCGGCGACTATGCCATCTCCATCGTCAGTGCCTCGAAACGCAAACAGATCCTTTCCCGAGGCTGGCGCGCCGTCGGCGATCTCAGCTGGTCGCCTTCCGGCAAGGAGATTTGGTTCTCCGCCGCGCGGCCCGGCGCCGATCCGGCGCTGTTCGCCGTCGACATGTCCGGCGCCGAGCGCGTCGTCACTCAGGAGGCCGGCTTTGTCGTCCTGCACGACGTTTCCCGGGATGGGCGAGTGCTTTACTCCACCGTCAATACCCGCGTCGGCATTCTCTTCCACGACAAGCCCGGCTCCGAGGTCCGGGACATGGCCTGGCTCGACGCCTCGGTCGCCTATGAACTAACGGATGACGGTAAGACCCTGCTGTTCTCGGAACTTTCCTATGGCGAAGGCCGCAATGTCGCTATCTATATCCGTCCCACCTCCGGCGCCGCCGCCGTGAAGCTCGGCTTCGGCAATCGCCCCTCCCTTTCCCGCGATGGAAAGACCGTCGCCTGCATCAAGCGCGACGCCGATGGCACACGCATCCTGCTTCTGCCTACCGGCGCCGGCGAGTCGCGTCTCATTGAATCCGGCCCCATCCGCATCGAGGCTGTCGAATGGTCCCCCGATGGCAGCCGCCTGCTAGTGGCCGGCAACGAACCGGGCAAGCCGCTGCGCTCCTTCTTCTGCGATCTGGAAACCGGCAAACTCACGGCGGCCACCGATCCCGGCCTCCGCGCCACGCGCGTGTCTCCCGACGGGAAGACGCTACTGCTCGCGATGAAGGGCAAACTCCACACGCGGGGCGTTGCCGGCGGTCCGCTGCAGCCGCTGGCCGATCTGGCACCTGGACAGGCCGTCTCGCGGTGGAGCTCCGATGGCCGCTACATCTTCCTGTGGCGGAATGTGCCCGGTTTCCGGCGTATCGACCGCCTGGAAGCGGCCACCGGCCGCAAGCAGCCGTGGATGGAGTTCAAGCTGCCCAATCCCCACGCGCTGTTCATCGGACAGCCCGCCCTCTCCGGTGACGGATCGGCTGCAGCTTCCAGCTTCCAGCACGACATGAGCAATCTCTACATGGTCACCGGCCTGCGCTAAAGCTAAAACGCGGTCAGGCGAGGACGGCGACGCAGTGGGCGAGGTTGGGGATGGTGGCACGGAGGACGTCGTCGATGTGTTCGACGAAGATGAACTCGATCTGGTCGAGGGCCTCCTTGGGGAGGTCGGGGAGGTCCTTCTTGTTGCCCAAGGGGAGGACGATGCGCAAGATGCCGGCGCGGCGGGCGGCGAGCACCTTTTCCTTGATGCCGCCGACGGGGAGGACGAGGCCGGTGAGGGTGACTTCGCCGGTCATGGCGGTGTCGGTGCGTGCGGGGCAGCCGGCGTAGAGGGAGGCGAGGGAGACGGTCATGGTGATGCCGGCGGAGGGACCGTCCTTGGGGGTGGCGCCTTCCGGGACGTGGATATGCAGACCGGTGTCCTTGAATTTCGAGGGGTCGATGCCGAATTCGGGGGCGTGGGACCAGATGTAGCTTTGGGCGAGCTTGGCCGATTCCTGCATGACGTCGCCAAGCTGTCCGGTGAGGGTGAGGCCTTTGGACTCCGGCAGAAGAGAAGCTTCGATGTAGATGACATCGCCTCCGGATTGGGTCCAAGCGAGGCCAGCGGCGACGCCGGGAGGTGATTTGAGGCGTGCTTTTTCGGGAGTGAAGGGTTGGGGGCCGAGCAGCTCCTGGACTTTCGATATGTCGATGAGGAATGGGCCGTTGTTGCCTTCGGCGAAGTGGAGGCTGGCCTTGCGGGCGAGCTTGCCGAGGGCGCGTTCGAGGCGGCGGAGGCCGGCTTCGCGGGTATAGCTGTCGATGACGGTGGAGAGGGCTTCATCGGTGAGCGTGCAGGTTTCCGGCGTCAGGCCGGAGTGTTTCCATTGGCGCGGGATGAGGTAGCGGCGGGCGATCTCGGCCTTTTCCTCGTGGGTGTAGCCGGGCAGACGGATGATCTCCATGCGGTCGAGCAGGGGCTGGGGAATGGTTTCCAGGCCATTGGCGGTGGTGATGAACATGACCTTGGATAGGTCGAAGGGGAGATCGAGATAGTTGTCGCGGAAGGAGAAGTTTTGTTCGGGGTCGAGGACTTCAAGCAGCGCGGAGGCGGGATCGCCGCGGTGATCGCGGCCGATCTTGTCGATCTCATCGAGCATGATGACGGGGTTGTTGGCCTTGGCGCGGCGGAGGGCCTGGATGAGGCGGCCGGGCATGGCACCGATGTAGGTGCGGCGGTGGCCGCGGAGTTCGGCCTCATCATGCATGCCGCCGAGGGAGAAGCGTTCAAACTTGCGGCCCATGGAGCGGGCGATGGACTGGCCGAGCGAGGTCTTGCCGGTGCCGGGAGGGCCGACGAAGCAAAGAATGGGGGCCTTGGCCTCTGGGTTCATCTTGAGGACGGCGAGCTGCTCGAGAATGCGCTGCTTGACTTCCTTGAGGTCATAGTGATCTTCGTCGAGGATGGTGCGGGCGCGGGAGATTTCGAGTTGATCCTCGGTGGAGACGCGCCAGGGGAGTTCAACGACGAATTCGAGATAGGTGCGGATGATGTGGTGTTCGGGTGAGGCGGTGGGGATGCGTTCCAGGCGGGTGAGTTCGCGGTCGGCCTCCTTGCGGACCTCATCGGGGAGATCGGCTTTGGCGAGACGTTCGCGGAGCTGCTCGATCTCGGCGCCTTCCGGGTTCTTTTCGCCGAGCTCCTGCTGAATGGCGCGCATCTGCTGGCGGAGCAGGTATTCCTTCTGCTCCTTGGACATTTCGGTGCGGGCTTCGGTGGCGATCTTGTTACGGATCTCGAGGACCTGGAGCTCGTGGGAGAGGTAGGAATGAAGGAGGCGATAGGCGTCGGTGACGGTGGCGGCTTCCAGCAGGGTTTGTTCCTTTTCGAGATCGAGCGAGAACATGGAGGCGAGCAGGTAGGCCAGGCGCATGGGGTCCTGGTCGGAGGAGGCGAGCTGGGTGAGGTCGAAGGGGACCTGCGCGGAGGCAAGCTCCATTGCCTTGGCGGCCAGTTCGACGACGGAGCGGCGGAGGGCTTCTGCTTCCGGAGAGTTGTCGATTGCAACGGGTGCGGACTGGAAGGAGCCGATCATGTAGGGCTCATCCTGATCGATCTTGAGAAGCATGACGCGCTGCATGCCGAGGACGAGGACCTCCATGTGGTCGTCGGAGGACTTGTTCATCTTGCGGATGACGGCGCGAGTGCCGTAGGTATAGAGGTCGGAAGCGGAGGGAGACTCGACGGAGGAGTCGCGCTGGCTGATGAGGACGATTTCCTTGTCCTCGGTGGCGAGAGCGGCTTCCATGGCGTTGAGGGAGCGGGGGCGGCCGACGGAAAGGGGCATGAGCAGATACGGCATGAGAGCCGTGTTCTTCATCGGCAGGATGGGGAGGGACAGGTGTTTCTCTTGTTCGCTCATGGGACTCCCTTCATTGAGTTAGATGCGTGGGGGGTGGAAAGGTTGCCACGTCAGGCATGGGTGAGTTCCCCGGTGACGGGCTGGGGATCGAAGTGGAGGTTGCCGGAGGAGGGGTCCATGCCGATCAGGATGTGGCTGTGGCCGCGGACCTTGCCTTCGAGGATCAGGCGGGCGAGCGGGGTTTCCAGTTCGCGCTGGATGGCGCGTTTAAGGGGGCGTGCTCCGTAGCTGGGCTCGTGGCCAGTGCGGACGAGGTGGCGGCGGGCGGCTTCGGTGAGTTCGATGGTGATGTGGCGGTCGGCGAGGCGTTTGCGGAGGCCGGTGAGCTGGATTTCTACGATTTGGGCGAGGTGGTCTTCCGAGAGCGAGTGGAAGACGATGGTTTCATCGATGCGGTTGAGGAACTCGGGGCGGAAGGCGCGGCGTAATTCTTCGAGCACGGCGAGCTTCATCATGTCGAACTCGCCGCCGTCGAGGGTGCCGCGGTATTCGAGGATGCGGTGGGAGCCGATGTTCGAGGTCATGATGACGATGGTGTTCTTGAAGTCGACCAGGCGGCCCTGGCCGTCGGTGAGGCGGCCGTCGTCGAGGATCTGGAGCATGACATTAAATACGTCGGGATGGGCCTTTTCGATCTCGTCGAAGAGGATGACGGAGTAGGGGCGGCGGCGTACGGCTTCGGTAAGCTGGCCGCCTTCTTCGTAACCGATGTAACCGGGAGGGGCTCCGATTAAGCGCGCGACGTTGTGTTTTTCCTGGTATTCGGAGAGATCGATGCGGATCATGGCGCGCTCGTCATCGAAGAGGGTTTCGGCGAGGGCGCGGGCGAGTTCGGTTTTGCCGACGCCGGTGGGACCGAGGAAGATGAAGCTGCCGATGGGGCGGTTGGGGTCCTTGAGGCCGGAGCGGGCGCGGAGGACGGCCTCCGAGACGGCGGTGACGGCGGCGTCCTGGCCGATGACGCGGCGGTGGAGGTCGTCTTCGAGGTGGAGCAGTTTTTGCATTTCGCCTTCAAGGAGCTTGGAAAGCGGGATGCCGGTCCAGCGGGAGACGACTTCGGCGATGTCCTCCTCGTCGACCTCTTCCTTGAGCAGGCGTGGGGATTTGTCGGAGGCGATTTTCTCCTCTTCGGCTTTGAGGGCGCGCTCGAGTTCGCTCATGCGGCCGTACTTGAGCTCGGCGGCTTTGTTCAGGTCGTAGGCGCGCTCGGCCTTTTCGATTTCGAGGCGCGTCTGTTCGATTTGTTCGCGGAGGTCGCGGAGGCGCTGCACGGCGCCCTTTTCGCGCTGCCAGCGGGCCTGGAGGGCGGCGGAGGTTGCCTTGAGCTCGGCGAGTTCTTTTTCGAGTTTGGCGAGACGGTCGCGCGAGGCCTGGTCGGTTTCTTTCTTGAGGGCTTCGCGCTCGATTTCGAGCTGCATGGAGCGGCGGAGGGTTTCGTCGAGCTCGGCGGGCATGGAGTCGATTTCGGTGCGGAGGCGGGCGGCCGATTCGTCGATGAGATCGATGGCCTTGTCCGGGAGGAAGCGGTCGGAGATATAGCGGTTGGAGAGGACGGCAGCCGAGACCAGAGCAGAGTCCTTTATGCGGACACCGTGATGGACTTCGTAACGTTCGCGGAGGCCGCGGAGGATGGAGATGGTGTCTTCGACCGAGGGCTGGTCGATCAGTACGGGCTGGAAGCGACGCTCGAGGGCGGCATCTTTTTCGATATGTTTGCGGTATTCATCGAGCGTGGTGGCGCCGATGCAGTGCAGCTCGCCGCGGGCAAGCATGGGTTTGAGGAGGTTGCCGGCGTCGAGGGCGCCTTCGGCTTTTCCTGCGCCGACGACGGTGTGGAGCTCGTCGATGAAGAGGATGATTTCGCCGGCCGAATCGACGACTTCCTTGAGGACAGCCTTGAGACGCTCCTCGAATTCGCCGCGGTACTTGGCGCCGGCGATCAAGGCTCCCATGTCGAGGGAGACGATGCGGCGGTTCTTGAGGCCTTCCGGGACGTCGCCGCGGACGATGCGCTGGGCGAGGCCTTCGGCGATAGCGGTTTTGCCGACGCCGGGTTCGCCAATGAGGACGGGGTTGTTCTTGGTGCGGCGGGAGAGGACCTGCATGACGCGGCGGATCTCGTCGTCGCGGCCGATGACGGGGTCGAGCTTGCCCTGGTGGGCGAGAGCGGTGAGGTCGCGGCCGTAACGTTCAAGGGCCTGGTAGGTGGATTCCGGGGTTTGGGAGGTGACGCGCTGGGAGCCGCGGACCTCCTGGAGGACCTTCATGAGGGATTCGCGGGTGAGGCGGAACTCCTTGAAGAGGCGGCCGGCGGCGCCTGAGTCCTCGGTGATGGCGAGGAGGACATGTTCGATGGAGACGTATTCGTCCTTGAGGCGGGCGGCTTCCTGCTGGGCCTGGACGAAGAGGCGCTGGAGGCGGCCGGTGATGTAGACCTGATCGGAGGGAGCGCCCTGGATGGAGACCTTGGGGAGGCGGCTGAGTTCGCCGGAGAGGCGGGAATGGAGTTTGGTGAGATCGATGTTGGCCTTGAGGAGGATGGCGTGGGCGAGGCCGGAGTCTTGCTCGAGGAGGGCGAGGAGGAGGTGTTCGACGTCGATTTGCTGGTGGCCGAGGGAGACAGCACTGGACTGAGCGCCGCGGGTAGCGTCCTGGAGTTTTTCGGTGAAGCGGTTAAAGTCCATGATGTGCAGTTGTAGTGCGGCAGAAGCCGAGCTGATAACAGGGTATCATATTAGCATCCAGATTTCAACAAACATGAGTCTATTTCTATCAGATTTTTGCAATTAGTTTATTTCCAATGATTTGTAGCAGTGATACTATTTTCTAGGGTACTGACGCCTGATTTCCTGCTCAAACATCCATTCGGTGTAGCGGCGGGGGTCGGCGGGCGGGTGTGGGGAGGCCTTCCAGCTGTCTTTGTCGGGTTTAGGGTGAGTTCGATTTGCAAGTTTCAGAGTTTGGGTAGGATTGGTGAGCTTGGGACGCTCGGGTTTGTTGGATTGGTTGGGGAGAACTTGGTGGAGATGGCGGGTGGACTGTAGGAATTTGAGCTCGCGGAGGCAGGTCCGGGCGGTGCCTTCGTAGCGGGAGCGGTAGCGCATGACGCGGTCGTACTCTTGATCGAGGGATTTGTCGCGGTCCGCGGAAAAAGGGTCGGCGTCTTGGGCGGCGAGCTCGGCGAGGCGGAGCTCGGCGCGGTGGAGGTTCCAGTTGGCGATTAAGTAGCGGTTGAAGTGGAACTCTTCGAGACCGGTCTCGGGGAGGATGTTTTGGAAAAGGCTGACCCGGAGCATTTGGAATTCCATTTCCATGCCTGGAGGGATGTAGAGGCCGGCGGAGGCGAGGCCGTGGGTGCGGGCGTTTTGCGAGGAGATGACTTTGCCTTGGGGCGTGCGGGGGCCCGTGGAAGTGTTCTTTTTCATGGTCGTGGTCCTTTGTGTTTAGACAGAGATTTCCTTGCAGAGCCGCGAAGGGGGGCGGAGGGCTCCCGGGCGGGGGCCTCCTGTTCATATTATAACAGGGCGAAAAAAATGGTTTTCACTTAAGGGCAATGGAATGAGAGAGTTATCTTTTGTGACTGGGTGGGTCTGGGGGTGCGGGTTTTCATGATTGGCCGCTGATGAACGCGGATGAACGCGGATGCGGAAAGGGTAGCACAGGGGAGCGGGAACCGCGACTGCTGTCAGGTCATTTGATCCAGCCGAACTGCTTCAGGGTCTTGTGGGGTTCAGTCTGGTCAAAGTAGATGAAGGCGGCTTTTTGGCGGCCGTTTTCCAGCGCCACTCCAAAGGGCGGATCGTTGAACTTGAACGTATCGCGGAGAAGTTGGGCGTCGGCGCTCATCTTTGCCGGCAGGCCGGTGTCGGAAAGGAACTGTCCGGCAAACTGCGGGGTCGCGGTGGCCACCGCAAGCACTTGAGCATCCACCCACTGGTGGCGGGACATGCGTTTGGCGGCGTCAAAACAGTGGGTGCAGGCAGGATCGAAGAAATAAACAAAGATCCGGCCCTCGTGGAGCGAGAAGGGCGCGCCTTCCACTGTCACTGTCCGCGGCGCCATGATCGCGCTTTGCTGGGTGAAGGTGACGCCGAAAGAGGCCGCCGTGAATACGAGAATCGAGGCCAGCACGAGCGCCGCCCCCCGGCGGCTATAGGAAGGCGCAGCCCACATGCCGGCCGCGACGGCCATGGCCAGCATCACCAGGTCGCCGATGAAGAATTGCGGACCGACGCTGCGCTTGAGCCACGGGAAGCAGCTGCATTCTTCCCCGCGCAGGGTGTTGTAGTGGTAGCCGATGTAGATCATGAAGGCAACCAGCAGCACTCCGGTCAGCCATGCTCCCCAGCGGCGGAACCTCGGGACGGCCAGCAGCACGGCGGCGAAGATCTCGGTTGCCCCCACCCCGAGCGTCACGGGCATGCTGAGAAATGACGGCACCTGAAGCTGGGTAACGCGGGCCGCCCAGCCGATCGGATCGGTCACCTTCCAGACGCCGGAGACCAGAAAAAGGACGGCCAGAACGATGGCCGATATCCAGCTGAGTGCGGATTTCCACGCCGGGGCCTCCGCGGCCGGATATGACATACTGTCATCCATGCTCCTCATTGTAGCCCTGCTGGGCGTTGCCTGCGCCTATGCGCAGGATCTGGCGCTCATCAACGCGAACATCTACACCGCCGACACGGCCCGCCCGAAGGCGCGAGTGATGGTGGTCAAGGGTGGTAAGATCGCCTCCGTCGGCAACGAGATCCCCGCCGATTTGCCGGCCCCAGTGCGCCGCCTGGACGCCAAAGGAGCAACCGTCATTCCCGGCTTCATCGATTCCCATGGCCACATGCGGGGACTGGGCGACAGTCTGAACAATCTCGATCTGCGGGAAGCGAAGTCGGCCGAAGAGGCGGCGCGGCTGGTGGCGGAAGCGGCGCGGGGCAGGAAGGCAGGGGAGTGGATTCTCGGGCGAGGCTGGGATCAGACGCGGTGGCCCGGGCAGCAGTTCCCGAGCGCCGATCAGCTGCCCTCGACGCACCCGGTCTACCTTACGCGTGTGGACGGGCACGCCGGCTGGGCCAATCGCAAAGCGCTGGAACTGGCCGACATCAATGCCGCCACCGCGGACCCCGGCGGCGGCCGCATCATTCGCGATAGCGCCGGACGGCCGACGGGGGTGTTGATCGATCGTGCGCAGGGGCTGGTCACGCGCAAGATACCGCCAGCCTCGCGGGAGCAGATCAGGGAACGGCTGGCCCGCGCCGCCCGCGAATGCGCGCGGCTGGGTCTGACGAGCGTTCACGACGCCGGCACCGGCGCCGAGGAACTGGCCGCATATCGCGAGCTGATCGCCGCCGGCAAGCTGCCAATGCGCGTCTACGCGATGATCCGCGGAGAAGGGAGCCTTTGGGAGGAATACCTGAAGCGCGGTCCGGAAATCGGCGGACGGCTTACGGTGCGCAGCATCAAGCTGATGGGTGACGGGGCGCTGGGCTCGCGCGGCGCTGCTCTAAAGGCCGACTACGCCGATGAGGCCGGCAACCGCGGCCTGCTGATTCTCCAGCAATCCGACATCGAGCGCGTCGCCCGCGCCGCCGTCAGGGCGGGGCTGCAAGTGAACACGCACGCCATCGGCGACCGCGGCAACCGCACGGTGCTTGACGGCTACGCGGCGGCCCTCGGGGGCCCTAACAATCACCGGTTCCGCGTTGAGCATGCGCAAGTAGTCTCCCTGGCGGACATGGAGATGTTCAAGAAATACTCGGTCATCGCCTCGATGCAGGCGACTCACGCCACCAGCGACATGCGGTGGGCGGCCAAGCGCGTCGGCGAGGAACGGGTTCTGGGCGCCTACGCCTGGCAACGCTTTCTGAAACTGGGCGTCGTCGTCGCCAATGGCTCGGACTTTCCCGTCGAAGATCCCAACCCCTTGTGGGGTTTCTATTCCAGCATTACGCGCCAGGATCACGACGGCTCTCCGCATGGGGGCTGGATGCCGGATCAGAAAATGAGCCGCGAGGAGGCCCTCCATAGCTGGACGGCGGCCGGCGCCTATGCCGCGTTTGAGGAAAAGAGCAAGGGCACGCTTTCCCCCGGCAAGCTGGCCGATTTCGTCGTGCTCTCTTCCGACATCATGCAGGTTGCGGCGGCGGAGATCCTCAAGGCGCGCGTCACGATGACCGTGCTCGGCGGCGAGATCGTCTACTCTGAATAGTAGTGATCCTGCTTGCGCTCATCCTTGCGGCCGGCAGCCAGTTGACGCTATTTGACGAGGTGGTGCGGCTGCCGCGCTCCCAATGGCGGGCCATCAACGTGACGCTGAAGCAGCGCCCAGCGCGCGTGGAGAGCCGCTTCCAGGTGGTGCGCGGCAACGCCGCACTGCGCGCCGTGCTGATGAGCCGCGATGATGTGGAACGCTTCCGCCGGGGCGAGGAGTTCCGCATCCTGGCCGCCACCGATGCCGGACGTGAAGGGAAGCTCAGCTATATCGTCAGCCGGCCGGACGACTACATGGTGCTGCTCGAAAACACTTCGCCGCGGTCGGCGATGGCGCAGTTCCACGTCGGGGTCGAGTTCAATGAGTACACCTCGTTTGAGCCGCGCACGGTTCCGCCGGAACGCCGGGCCGCGATAATCGGTGTCAGCCTGCTGGTGTTCGCGGTGATCGGGGGGTGGTCCGGCGCCCTGCTGCTGCGGGCTAGCCGGCGGCAAAGAACTCAGCCGCTGCCGCCGCCGTTTTTCTGATGTCCTCTTCGGTGTGGGCGGCCGACAGGAAGGCGGCCTCAAATTGCGATGGCGCGAGGTAGACGCCCCGCTCCAGCATGTGATGGAAGAAGCGGCCGAAGCGCGCCGTGTCGCTGCGCTTCGCCGTGGTGTAATCGGTCACGGCCGCACCGGTAAAGAAGAAGGTGAACATGGAGCCCACCCGGTTTAAGGTAATCCCGGCCGGCGCGGAGGCGCATAGCGCCGCGGTCTTTTTCTCCAACTCCGCATAGATCGCAGGATTCTTCTTCAGTTCGGTCAGCATCGCGATTCCCGCGGCTACGGCCAGCGGATTGCCGCTCAGCGTCCCGGCCTGATACACAGGACCTACAGGCGCGATGTGCGACATGATGTCCGCGCGTCCGCCATAGGCTCCGATCGGCAGCCCGCCGCCGATCACCTTGCCGATGGTGGTCAGGTCCGGCTTGATGGCGTAGAGCTGCTGCGCGCCGCCGTGCGCGACGCGGAAGCCGGTCATCACCTCGTCAAAGATCAGCAGCGCGCCGTGCTTCGCCGTCAGCTCGCGCATTGCTTCCAAATAACCCGGCGCGGGCGGAATGCAGCCCATGTTGCCCGCAACCGGTTCCACGATCACCGCCGCGATGTGGTTGCCGTGTTTTTCAAACGCCTCCTCGAGCGCCGCCACGGAGTTGAACGGCAGCGCAATGGTGGAATCGGCAAACGCCGCCGGAACGCCCGCGGTGTCGGGAATGCCCAGCGTGGCCACACCCGAGCCGGCTTTCACCAGAAGCGAATCGACGTGGCCGTGGTAGCAGCCTTCCAACTTGATGGTGAGCGTGCGGCCGGTGAAGCCGCGCGCCAGCCGCAGGGCGCTCATCGTCGCCTCGGTACCGGAGTTCACGAGGCGAATCATCTCCATGGAAGGGATGGCTTCGCGGATCATTTCCGCCAGCTGAATCTCGCGCTCGGTGGGCGCGCCGAAGCTGGTGCCGATCTCGAGCACGGCGCGCAGCGCCTCCATTACGGCCGGATGACGGTGTCCCAGCAGCAGCGGCCCCCACGATCCGACGTAGTCGATGTAGGAATTGCCGTCGGCGTCGAAGATGTGGGAGCCGTCCCCGCGGACGATAAACGGCGGCGTCCCGCCGACCCCGCGAAACGCGCGCACGGGCGAATTGACGCCGCCGGGTATGATCTGCCGCGCCCGTTGGAGCAGCGCCTCGGATTTCTTCAGGTTCATGGTTTGGATGGTTCGGCCAGCATGCGGCGGAAGCAGAAGCTGAGCAGCACTTCCTGGAGCGTGCCATTCAGGTTCTTCAGGAGCCGGTCGCGGAGGCCTTCGTAATTCTGCGTGCCGGCGAACAGGTCCTGCATCAGCTCGCGGAAGCGCGGGCTGCGCTGAATGAACTGGACCATGCGGGCGGGCACGGAGCTGAACAGGAAGCTGCCGAGGAAAAGGCGGCGCGCGATCAGAGAACCCAGATAAAGGTCGCGGGCGAAGTCATGCTCGATCAGCGCCCTGTAGGCCGCCGGTTTCGCCTCCGGCGCATGGCTGGAATCGAGCACGATGCGGCTGGCCAGATCGCCGGAGCGCAGCGCGTAGTAGAGCCCCTCGCCCGTGATAGGATCCACGAGGCCGCCGGCGTCGCCCACCGCCATCCAGCCCTCGCCGGCGATCCGGTTGTTGCGCCAGCTCTTCTTGTCCAGCGCAGGCAGCATGTGCGCGTAGAAGCTGGCGCCCTGCCACGGTATCCCGTGATCGGCCATGTAGCGCTCCAGGCGCGCCCGCAGCGCCTGCGCCGATTCTCCCTTGCCGCAGATTCCCACGGAGAGGTGGCCGCAGCGCGGGAAGACCCAGATGTAGCCCTCCAGGCCGGCCAGAAACTGAATATCAATGTGCATCTGCTGGCTCGGCACGTAGTAGCCGAGCGCGTACATGGTGTCGCTGGCCGTCCATTCCGTGCCCACTTCGCGCAGCGGATTCCGCGCCCCGGTGGCGACGACGCAATAATCGGCATCGATGGTCCCCTGCCTGGTCGACAGAGCCCAGCCTTTTCCCTTGCGGTTAATTCCCGTGACGCGCACTTTTTCCAGCTGCGCTCCGGCGCATTCAGCGCGCTGAAGCAGCAGATGATTCAGGTCGAAACGCGAATAGATCACCAGCGGATGCGTGAGGGCCATTTTCACGCGCCCCGCCTTGGGCGCCGCCAGGTACGTCTCGGTGACAAGCTTCTTCGGCGCCTCGTTCTCCATCAGGAACGGATACTGCGTGTAGGCTTTATAGGTGAGGCCCCCGCCGCATGGCTTTTCCCATGCCAGCTTTTCATCGATCAGGATCGTGTCGAGGCCGCCTTGGGCAAGCCGCTCCGCCGCAAGCGCGCCCGCCGGACCACCGCCGAGCACCGCGACTTTCTTCATTTTCCTTTACCGGGCTCTGGTGGATTCACCGGCGGGTGACCTTGCGGCAACTCGCCTCCCGGGGCCGCGCCGCCGTGCGGATCACTCATCCCGTGCGGGCTACCGCCTGCTTCGGCTTTCGTCTTCACCGCCCACTTGTCAGCCTTGCGCTCCAGCGTATACTTCATCTGCATTCCGCCGCCTTCGCCGCCCTTGGGCTTGAAGGAGACGGTGGCATCGGCTTCATTCTCCCGGAAGCTCACCGAGGAGACTTCCACCTCCATCGCCGACAGATCCAGATCCAGCCCCTTGCGGGCGGAAAGATGATCGATGACGCCCTGGCGGATCGCATCCTTATTATGGACACTGGAAGAGCAGGCCGCGAGGCCGATCAGGAGGCAGAAAAGAACCCACCGTTGCACCCTCCGATTATACGCGAACAGGGGCCACGCGGAGTGCAATCGCTTGATTCTCCATGGTTACGAGGGGCCGGAAACCTGCGACAAACCTGAGACTTACTTCCGCGGCCAGCGCGCCTCTGCCAGGCTGGACTCACCGCCTCCTTTTGCGGGGCGGCCAATTTGCTAGGAGGAACCAATGAAAAGGCTTTTGCATTTTATGCCTATCTATCCCGGCTGTTCCTGGTCCAGCCTGCCAGCGCAACCACACCTTCGGTCGGGTTCAGTTTGATCAAGAGCCCATCGGACAGTCTGGGCGCGATGAACTGTAATTTCCGCGCCACCGGCTACACGCTGCCATAAGGAGGAGGAACACGTCCGGCACTCCGACAGTGTTGTTAAGAAGGTAAAGCTGGCGTTCCGGCCGCGCAGCGCTCCGCCGTGATCCGCCCGTGGAACCCCATTCCGGAATCGAGCGTTGGGGCGCTGGCCGACAAGTGGTCACAGCCGCCGCGCCCACCGCCAATGCGGTGAAGATTCAGATCGACACTACGCAGGTTCCAGCCGCCTTTGCCGGACTCACCGGCGCCGGACTCTATCCGTTCAACATCACCGTCGCGGATCTGCCCGACGGCGACTACCCTGTTACGGCCGAAGTCGCGGGCGTACGCACGGAGAAAATGTTGCGCCTTCGGATACAGCGGCAACCGGTCTAGCGGAGGCTGCGGTATACTACCGCTTCCTCATGATGACTCGACCCTCGCGCAGAGAATTGCTGAAGTCGGCGGCGCTCGGCTTCCCGGCCATACTCAAGGGTCAGGACCGCAAGCCGCCGAACTTCGTCGTCATTTTCCTCGATGATTCCGGCTGGTCCGACTTCCGCCCGTTCGGCCGGCCGCCGTACCCCACGCCGAATGTCGAACGCCTGGCGCGGCAGGGCTGCTGCTTCCACAACTTCTACGTCACGCAGGCCGTCTGCTCGGCATCGCGCTCGTCGCTGCTCAGCGGCTGCTACCCGGGCCGCACGAAGGTGTTCGGCGCGCACGGGCCCAACGGGCGCGGGCTGGATCCCCAGTTCGCCACGATCGGCGAAGTACTGAAAAAGCGCGGCTACTCGACCGCCGTCTTCGGCAAATGGCACATCGGCGATCAGCCCGAGACGCGCCCGCCCGCGCGCGGCTTCGATGAATCGTGCGGCCTGATGTATTCCAACGACATGTGGGAGTTCCATCCGGAGAATCCCGAGCGCTGGAGCAAGTTCCCGCTTCAGTTCTGGAAGAACGGCAAGGTCACCATTGACCGCGTCACCAAGGAACATCAGCCGATGCTCACCACCTGGTACACGGAGCATGCCGCCGATTTCATCTCGCGCAACAAGCGCAATCCGTTTTTGCTCTACGTTCCCCACTCCATGCCGCACGTGCCGCTGTTTGCCAGCAAGAAATTCCTCGGCAAGTCCGGCAAGGGCCTCTACGGGGACGTGATGATGGAGATCGACTGGAGCGTCGGGCAGATCATGAAGACGCTCGCTTCGGCCGGGGTTGAAGATAACACCTTCGTCATGATGACCTCCGACAACGGCCCGTGGATCTCCTACGGCAATCACGCCGGGAAGACGCCGTTCCGCGAGGCCAAGGGCACGGGCTTTGACGGCGGCACGCGGAGCGCGTGCATCGTCCGCTACCCCGGGCGCATCCGCCCCGGCATTATCTCCAAGCGCACCTGGTGCACCGTCGATGTCCTGCCCACGCTTGCCGAGCTCGCCGGCGCCGCGTTGCCCTCAAACCCGATTGACGGAGGCAACGTCTGGGGCTGGATCCGCGGTGAGGAACGCGCCACCAATCCCAGCCGCTACTATCCTTTTTCCACCGGCTCCACGTTCGAAGGCATGATCAGCTCCGACGGCCGCTGGAAGCTTCACCTGCCGCACGAATACCGGACGCTGGTTGCGGCGGCCAACGACGGCGCCGCCGGCAAATACCGCCAGGAAAAAATCGAACTGTCGCTGTTCGACATGGAGAACGACCCCAACGAGATCAATAACGTGATCGACCGCTACCCCGATGTCGCCGCCCGCATGAAAACCTGGGCAGAGCAGCACAGGCGCGAGTTTTATTCCTGAGGCAACCGGCCCTCACAGGTCGCGCAGGAACGGATTCCGCTCCTTCTCGCGCCCCATGGTCGTTTCCGGACCGTGGCCCGGAATCACCACCGTCTCCTCCGGCAGCGGATACAGTTTGTCCTTGATCGAAGAGAACAGCTGGCGTGTATTGCCGCCAGGCAGATCCGTGCGTCCCACGCTGTCGCGGAACAGCGTGTCGCCGGCGATCAGCTTCTTCTCGGTGGGAATCCACAAGCAGAGGCTGCCCTGGGTGTGGCCCGGCGTATGCAGGACGTGAAAATCGCAGCCGGCCAGTTTCAGCGAGTCGCCGTCCCGCGCCTCGGTGTCGATCGAGGTCCGCTCGGGCGTTTCCATGCGCAGCCAGCCGGCCTGCATGTCCAGGTGATCGTAGAGCAGCTGATCGTCGCGGTTCATGTGCACGGGAGCGCCGGTCGCTTTCTTGAGCTTGGCCGCTCCGCCGATGTGGTCGATATGCGCGTGCGTGATCACGATGGCCGTCACCTTCAACGCGTGGCGATCGAGAATCGCCTGGATTGCGGCGATGTCATCGCCCGGGTCAATGACGATCGCCTCGCGCGTGGTCTCATCGCCGAATATGGAGCAGTTGCATTGGAGAGCGCCAACGGGAAGGATCTCGTGAATCACAACTGGTAGTATAGCGGCCTCACGTTATACTCAGATGGAATGAACGACGCTCTGCTGATTCTCATGCGCTGGCTCCATATCAGCTCCGTGGTTGTGCTGATCGGCGGGGTTATTTACGGCCGACTGGTACTGGCTCCGGCGCTGGCTCCGCTGGCCGATCAGGCGCGCAAGGAAACCTGGGATCGCATCGCCGCGGCGTTCCGCGGATGGATCATGGCCGCCGTGGCCGGGCTGCTTGCCTCCGGTCTGTATAACCTGCTTCAGAAGACGAATCCGCCGGCCGGATATCACATGGTTTTCGGCATCAAGATGCTGCTCGCGCTGCACGTGTTCGCCGTCGGCTTCCTGCTCGGCAAGCCGGGCGTGGAGGAGGCCAAGCGCACACGTTGGATGACCGGCATCCTGTTCTCCGGACTGGCGGTAATCGCCATCTCCGCCTACTTGAGGTGGATGAGCCGATGATCCGCAACGGCTACCAGGCGTTACGTGAAGGTGTGGCCATTGTCGATTTGACCGGCCGCGGACTCATCCGCGCCACCGGACAGGACCGCGCGCGCTACCTCCACGCCATGTCCACCAACCATGTCCTGGAGATGACGCCCGGCGAGCTTCGCTACCTGTTTTTTCTCACCGCCCAAGGCCGCATCCTCGCTGACGCCAACCTGCTGTGCGGGGAGGATTCCTTCTTGATCGGCACGGAGCCGCATACGCGCCAGCTTGTGGTTGATCATCTGAACAAGTTCATCATCGGCGATGACGTAATCCTGACCGATGAAACGTCACAGTGGGTGATTTTCGGCATCGAAGGACCCACCTCCGCCCACTTGCTGGACACGCTGGGAATTGAAAACGCACCCGCGCCGGGAAACTGGATGCCCTGGAAAAGAGGCTTCATCGCCGGCGCCTCCTCGACCGGCGCCCCGGCCTGCCGCATGATTGTCCCGCTCGGCGAAAAACAGTCCACTTTCGACTGGCTCACCGGAATCGGCGCATTTCCTGCCACCGCCGAGGAGGCGCGCATCGTGCGGCTCGAAAATGCCCGCCCGCGGTATGGCGAAGATATCGACGATCGCACCCTGGTCCAGGAGACGCGCCTGATGCACGCGGTCCACTTCACCAAGGGATGCTACCTCGGCCAGGAAATTGTCGAACGGGTGCGCTCCCGCGGCCAGGTCAATCGCATGCTCGCGCAGCTGGTGCTGGAAACCGATACGCCGCCCCCGGCCCAAACTCCCCTCACGCACAGCGGCGCCGCCGCCGGACACATCACCTCAGCCGCATGGAGCCCGGCTTTGGGTAAAGTGGTCGCGCTAGGGTACGTGACCGCCGCCGCGCTGGCCTCGAAAGCCCCGCTCGATGCGGGCGGCATCGCCGCCACGGTCACCGATCGCGCCCCTGCTTAGGAACGCCGCGAAGTCACCCGCAGCCGCTCCAGCACCTTCGGCCCCACGCGGACATTGCCTAGCCTGCCCGTGCCCAGCTCCACGCCCGGCTTATTGTCGCCGTGAAAATCGGAGCCGCCCGTCATTGTCAGATTGTACCGGCGCGCCAGCCAGTCAAACCGCTCGCGGTGCCGTCCGTTGTGATCGGAGTGCCACACCTCGATCGCCCGCAGCCCCATCTTGCACATCTGCCGGATCAGCTCTTCTTCTTCCCTGGGCTCGCGTTTGCCCAGCCGCACCGGATGCGCCAAACACGGCACACCGCCGGCGTCCAGCACGTGCCGAATGCCTTCGGCCAGCGTCGGCTCGCGCCGGTCCACATAGGCTTCCGCGCTTTCGTCCAGATACCGGTCGAAGGCCTCCTGCTGCGTGCCGACGTAGCCCTTCTCCACCATCCGCTTCGCGAAGTGCGGACGCCCCGCCATCGAACGACCGAGCGAATAAACCTCCTCCAGCGGCACCGGCACGCCCAGCGACTCCAGCTTGTCCGACAAGGCCACGTTCCGCTCCCGTCTGGACTGCTGTATCCCGAACAGCCACTGCCGGAACTCCTCGGTCGGCTTGCCGCGCATGAAATAGCCGAGCAGGTGAATCGACTTGCCGCGCGGCCGGTCCTTCATCTCCATCTTCGTGCTCAGCTCGATCCCGCAGATCAGCTCGATCCCGGCCTCATCGGCAAGCGGCAGAGCCTGGTCGAACCCGGCAAAGGTGTCGTGATCGGTGATCGCCAGCGCTTCCAGCCGCCGCTTCACCGCCTCGGCGACCAGCTCCGCCGGCGTGAATGTCCCGTCGGACTCCGTGGTATGTGTATGCAGATCGATCAAAGCGCGAAGACCCCGCCCGAAAAAACTAACCCACCAGTATATCTTCCAGCAGCACATCGAGGGTGCGCTGCATCTGTCCGTCCGGCGTCACGTGCAGCCCGCACTCCTTGGCATCCCCGGTTTCCCACCACCACCGGCCGGCGCGTTCTTCCTCGCCCGGGAGCACCGCGCGCGTACAAGGGGCGCAGCCGATGCTCGGGTAGCCCTGGTTCACCAGCGGATGCCGCGGCAGTTCGTGGGCGGTGACGTAATCTTCCACCTGCTGCTTTGTCCAATCGGCAAGCGGGCTCAGCTTTACGCGTCCGTCCACGACTGCCAGCTTTTCGGTTCCGGCCCGTTCCTGGCTCTGCTCGCGCCGCAAGCCCACCGCCCACGCATCGAGTTCGGCCAGCTTCCGCTCCAGCGGACGCACCTTCCTTACGTGGCAGCATAGCTTGCGGTATGACGGATCGCGGTAGAACAAGTTCACCCCGTGCTGCGTCGTCATTTTCTCCACTTCGCGGTAATCCGGGGCAACGATCTCAACGGCGATGCCGTAGCGCGCCCGCACGGCATCGATCAACTGGTAGGTCTCTGCCGGCAGCCGCCCGGTGTCGATGGTGAACACGCGCACGTCCGGCGAAATCCGGTGCGCGATATCCAGGATGACGGTACCTTCGGCCTGGAAGCTGGTACAGAGGGCGAAGCGGCGCCCGTAGGTCTCCAAGGCCCAGGCGAGCAACCGCTGAGCGGAGAGCGAATCTGGATGAGGCGGGAGGGTCACGAAACACCCTAATCTCTATCAGAATACTAGGGTATCACAGCCAGATGCCGGTCCCAGCCGCTACGCTATAATTTGCCCTGATGAAGCTCTCCTTGCTCTGCCCTGTCCTTCTCTCCACACTGCTCCATGCCCAGCAGCCCGCCCCGGAAACTCCCAAGCCAGACCCCGGCCTGTACGCCACGATCGAAACCACCATGGGCTCCATCAAGGTGAAGTTCTTCGAAAAAGAGGCTCCGATCACCGTCAAGAACTTCACCGACCTGGCCGCCGGGCGGAAAACCTACACCGACCCGCGCAGCGGCCTCCCCGTGAAGAGGGCCTTCTACAACGGACTCACTTTTCATCGCGTCATTCCGGGCTTCATGATTCAGGGCGGCGACCCACTGGCCAACGGCTCCGGGGGCACGACCGTCATTGCCGACGAATTCAGCCCCACGCTCAACTTCGACGTTCCTGGCCGCATGGCGATGGCCAATGCCGGACCGAACACTGGCAGTTGCCAGTTCTTCTTCACCGAGGTTCCCACGCCGCACCTCAATCAGCTGCACACGATCTTCGGCCAGATTGTCGAGGGCCAGGAACTGGTGGCGAAGATCGCGCGCGTGCCCACCAATAGCGACAAGCCGATCGAGGCCGTCAAGATCGTGAAAGTGACGGTAGAGCGCGTCGGGCCGGCGCCCGGCTCGGCAAAGCCCGCGGCTAAGAAGGCGACTTCCACCAAGAAGCCGACCACCGCCGCGCCGAAAGCGGCCACGCCGGCCAAGCCGGTGACCAAAAAGAAATAGCTCCAGCCACGCACTGATGACGATTCGAACCATGTTCCGGCTGCTGGTCCTGGCGATTGGCGTCGGGTTCTCTGTCACGCACGGCCTCTGGTGGCTGGCCGGAGCCTTCGGCGCCTTCTTCCTGCTGGCGCTGTTGATCGCCAATCAGAAACATCTGCAACTGGTGTTCGGCTACGCCACCGCCGCCTTGATCATCCTACTGATCACCGCGATCTACTGCCTGGGGCGCGGGATGCTGGAACTGCTCGGGCGCGCGCGATGAGTTCCGTGCTCGACCTGCTGCTGGCCGGCCTATCTCACTCCATCGGCTGGGGCGTGCGAGGCAACTGGGGGCACGAGCATGGCGCGATGATCCCCGGCGCGCTCTCCGCGATGGCCATCGCCGCGCGGTACGGCCGCGCCGATTGGCAGCACCGCATCGCCTGGTTCGCCTTCTTCGGAGCCATGGGCTGGTCCTTCGGCGGTTCGATGTCCTATGGCCTCATCATCGGCAAAACCAAGGCCGATACCGCGCCCGAAATCGCCTACGGTTTCGCCATGCTGTTCGTCATCGGTTTTCTCTGGGGAGCGATGGGCGGAGCCGGCGCCGCCATGGCCGCGGTGCTCGACTCCTCGCGACTCCGCCAGTTTTTCCCGCCATTGATCTGCGTCTTCCTCGCCTGGACAATCCGCGATCTGGCTGACTACGACGCCCCCAACTGGTTCGACACGGACTGGGCGGGCGTCACGCTACTGCTCGCCGCCGTTGCTGCATACTGCGCATGGCGCCGCCGCATCGACGATGCCTGCTCGCTTATCCTCACGATGGGCGTTGGGTGGTGGGCGGGCTTTCTCCTTCTCACCGCCGCGCTCGGTCTCCGCATGACGCCGCCGCGGAGCGACAACTGGGCCGGCTGCATCGGCATGACCGCCGCCATGTTTGTCTGGTTCCACCGCCGGCGCCTCGGGCAGATTAACCGTGCGGCACTTCTCACCGCGCTGTTCTCCGGCGCAGGGTTCTCACTCGGAGACGTCTGGCAGGTGCTCGGCCCGCGCACGGGAATCGAAACCAACTGGTGGAGCCTGATGGAGCAGAGCTTCGGCCTGCTGGCGGGAATCGGCCTCTACCTCGCCTTCCGCCGCTACCTAGGGAACTGTCCGCCGCTTGAGCCCGAAACGCCGCACTGGAGTCACGCGTTCTCCGTATGGTTCCTGCTGGTCGTCGTCACCTACATCAACATCTCGCGCAACGTCTCCACCGCGTGGCTGAAATCCGGCGCGCTTCCGGAAAGCTGGTACGGCCTGTCCGCCGGAGCCTGGTTCCACCTCGGCTACGCCCTGCTCGCTCTCACCGTTACCGTGCTGATCCTCCGCCCTGGCGCTTTGGTACCCGAAAACCCACTCGGAAAATCGCAGGCCCTCTACATCGTTTTCCTCTGGTGGATCCTGCTCGGCGACCTCTCCCGCTACCTCCCCTTCCCGCCAGGGCGCATGATCAGCGAAGGCATCTTCTTCTTCAATGCCTGTCTGTGCACGATGCTCATCGCCCGTCAGGAATCCCGGCACCACAGACCCGCGGTACATCGATTTTTTGTGTGAGAACCGAGTTCAGCGGAAATCATTCACGATCATCAGATCGGACAGATGCGCCTCGGGCCATGCCAATGGCAACAGAACGCAATGGAGTTTTCAGGCGCCTGTTCTCAAGAACGGACTTGCGATCCGCTTCTCCAGCGCCGTGACGGTTGTCATCGACATCAAACCGGGCGAAACTCCCAATTCCATCAACGTGGAGTCGAAAGGCAGTATTCCGGTGGCTGTTTTCAGCACCGCCGATTTTGACGTCACGCAGGCCGATGCATCCACCTTGCGTCTCTCTGGCGCTCCCCTAAAGAGGAACACGCCTGGCAAGTGGCAAATCGTGAACTGAGGGTCACTCGTGGCGCAGCGCTTCCACCGGATCCAAGCGCGAGGCCTGAAACGCGGGCCACACGCCGAAGAAGATGCCCACTGCAACCGAGGTGAGGAACCCTGCCATCACCGCCCATGCCGGCACCTCCGACGGCAGCGACGGCACCAGTACACTGATCAGTCCCGTCACCGCGATCGCGAACACGATTCCGATAATCCCGCCCAGCGCCGTCAGTGTCACGGCCTCCAAAAGGAACTGGACCACGATGTCAAACCGCCGCGCGCCGATCGCCTTCCGGACGCCGATCTCCCGGGTCCGCTCCGTCACGCTCACCAGCATGATGTTCATTACGCCGATGCCGCCCACCAGCAGCCCGAGGCCGGAAATCGCGATCGACACGAGCACGATCATCCCGGTGAGCGCGTCAAACCGGGCGATGATCTGATCCGATGTCGATACTGAAAAATCGTCGTCCCCTCCGCCGGGCACGCGGCGCAGCCGCCGCAGCGTTGCACGGACTTCCTCAATCGCCTGTTCCCGCTGACCCGTCCGCGCCTTGGCGACGATGAAAAAGTTGGTCAGCTGAGGATAGCGCAGCCGCGCGGTCTCCAGCGGTATGGTCACCTGGCTGTCCAGCTGGTTCTCGCCGAAAAAGCCACCCTTGGCCGGCGCGAGCACGCCGATCACCCGGTATTCGGCCCCATCGAGCAGGAAATGCCGCTCCAGCGGGCGCCCATCCGGAAACAGCGCCCCGGCCAGAGATGAGCCGATCACCGCCACCTTCTCGCCGCGCCCAGCCTCCTCCGGCGTGTACGGCCGCCCGTACTGGAACTCCCGCGGCTGCGCCACAAAGCTGCTGTAGCTGGCCCCTTGCAGGTTCACGCTGTCGGTCTCATACCCAGGCACCTTCGCCGTCATCGCCTGTCCGCGCGCGAAGACCGGGATGAACAACGAAGTTGCCGTAAGCTCCACCGACGGACAGAGCTGCTCGATCATCGCCGCATATTCCGGCCGCAGCGGACGCCGTTTGCGCTCCTTCGGCAGCCCGATCGAAGACGGGTCTCCCGATACCCGCGAAATGAAGATGTTGTCCGGACCGAACTCCTCGAAAAACGTCACGATCCCCTTCCGCAGACCGGTCAGCAGGCTCGCGACCGCCACAACAGTGGTGATCCCGATCACGATTCCCAGAATCGTGAGACCGCTGCGGAAACGGTGCGCCCAAACCGCGCCGAGCGCCATGCGGATATTCTCTCCCGTGCTCAGTTGCATGCTTATTCCGCCCGCAGCGCCACCACGGGATCCAGCCGCGAGGCCTTCGACGCCGGGTACCAACCGGAAGCGATCCCCGTCACGGTCGACACAAACAGCGCCAGCGCGACGTAGCCGAAGGTCACCGGCAGATTTACGCCCAGCGCCGCCGACAGCCCCTTCGCCGCGACCGCGCCCAGCGTCAGGCCCAGCGCTCCGCCGAAGCTGGCCAGCAAGACGCTCTCGATCAGAATCTGGAGCATCACGTCGCGCCGCCGCGCCCCGATCGCCTTCCGGATGCCGATCTCCCGCGTGCGCTCGGTGACGCTCACCAGCATGATGTTCATGATCACGATCCCACCGACAACCAGCGAGATGCAGGTCACCGGAATCACCACCGCCTGGATCAGCCCGAGCACGCTGTCGATGAAGCTGCGTATCGAATCCGGCGTCAGCGTGTCGAAATTATCCGGCGCTCCCGGCGGCGTCTTGAACCGCGTCCGCAGAGCCACCCGCGTATAATCCAGCGCCTCATAGAAACCCAGTCCCGACTCAGGGCGCGGTCTTCCAAATACGGCCATCGACGGGTCCGGCCCGTACAGTCGGGTGAACGCGCCTGTCGGGATGTACACCTGGTTGTCCTGGCTCTGATTGCCTGCGTTGCCGAGCTTCTCCTGCACTCCCACGATCCGGAAATCCAACCCGCGGATACGGACCACCTGCCCCAGAGGCGATGAGTCCGGGAAAAAGGCCTCCTTGATCTCCTGCCCGATCATGGCCACGTTTTGCCGGTAGCTCTCCTCCTGTTCATTGAAGAAACGCCCCTCGAGCACCGCCACATCGCGAATCTCGGCCAAGGTCGCCGACACTCCGAGAATGGTCGCTCCCTCAAAAAGCGAGCTGGGCCCGCGTACATCGTCCACCCGAACCCGGTACGGGCTGTACTGGATCTGGTCGCCTGTCGTCATGCGCAGATACTCGATATCTTCCGGCCGTATCCTGCGGTTCCTGCGGAATTTCGCCGCCCGCTCCGCTCTAGTCGACCGCCCGACCTGGGCAACTTGCGCCACCAGATAACTGTCGGTCCCGAAGGCCTTTGCGGTGGATTCCTCCGCGTAGACTCCCAACCCATCAATCGCCGCGCCCACCAGTACCACGCTCGCGACGCCGATAATTATCCCGAGCAACGTCAACACGCTGCGCAGCTTGTGCGCACGGATCGAATCAAAGGCCAGCCGCAACGCGGTAGTAAGAAGGAAATAGTACGGAGTTGCCACGTCTCTCCATCATAAATGGTTGCCAGAGGGGTCAGGCTGTTGCAAACTTAAAGGGCAGCGGCTTCAGAAAGCATAATGGCATTGCGCGTACCCCGCCAGGAAGAAGAGTTCGGCAATTGGCGCGCCGAACCTCATCCCTTCACCATTGAATACTCTTTCATGGTGCTGGAAGAGCTGCGGCTTCACGCCGAGGAAGGGTTTCAGAAAATTCCCCACGGCGGCCTGGAGGTGGGCGCGCTGCTGCTGGGCACTTTCGAAGGCGGCGCCGTGCGGATCCTGGAGTGGCGCGCCATCGAGTGCGAGCATGCCGGCGGCCCCGGCTTTGTGCTGTCGGAAAAAGACCAGGCAGGACTAGCCGACCAGATTCAGGATTGCGCTTCCGCGCCCGAGCTGCGCGGCCTTATCCCCGTCGGCTGGTTCCACACACACACCCGCAGCGGCCTTTTCTTTTCGCCTGAGGATCGAGCAGTTCACCAGCGCTTATTCCCTGAGCGGTGGCAAATCGCCATGGTTCTGCGGCTGGCCAAGGATCAGCCTCCCCTGGCAGGTTTCTTTGTGACCGAACCGGATGGCCACATGCGCTGCGAATCCAGCTACATGGAATTCGGCGTCCGCGCGAACCCCACCATGCTGCTGCGCCCGCGCCGGGCCTCCGCCGCGCCGCGCCCGGAGCCGGACGCCAAGCCGCAGACGCCGCCGCAGCACGAACGGCGTCCCATGGGCGTTCGCCAGTCGTGGTGGGACACTCCGCCTACGCCCCCGCGGATGGTGGCCGATTCCTACGCCGCGCCTGCTCCCGCTCCGCTTCCGCTACATCCACCGCCCGCCGATGTTCTTTCAGACCTTCCCACCGGCAAGTTCCGCTGGCGTCTGCTGGTGACGGTTGCGCTGATGCTGCTCGTTATCGCCGGAGCCGTCATCACGCGGAAGTCCTGGATGGGAGCCACCGAGCCTCCGCTTGCCTTGAGACTGGAAGAGGTGGAAGACCAGCTGATCATCCGCTGGGATTTGCATTCTCCCGCCGCGCGCCAGGCAGATCGAGGCGCGCTGGAGATCAACGATGGCGGCGTACGGCACGAGATTCCGCTTGATGAGGTACAGGCGCGCAGTGGCTCTGTCACCTTCATCCGGCAGAGCGAAGACGTACAGGTCCACTTGACACTGCAGGCCCAGGGACGTGAACCGGCGCGTGAGTTTGCCCGCTTCCTCGGCGGCCCTGTCAAGTCCAGGCTGGCCACCGAGCTGGAGCAGACGGAAATGGAAAAGGAACAGCTGAACTCCGACGTCGAGCGGCTCCGCCAGGCGCTGAAGGAAGAGACCAGCCGCACACAGCGGCTACGGGGCTCCGTCAAGAACCTGGAGAGTCAACTTAAGCAGGCTCCGCCGCCGTAACGATTTGTAGCGGGCTTTAGTTCCGGCGCTTCAAGGTCGGGCGCTCGTCTTCGTCTTCGGCCTTCGGCTTTTCGTTGCCGTCGGAATCGATGCGGCCGGAGCCGGTCTTGCGCAGGCGAGGCTTGTTCTCGTCCTTGTCATCGCCCTTGCGCCGGTTCATCAGGGAAGCCAACCGGTTCTTGACGTCGTTGAACTCGGATGTGGTGACGACGTACTCGGGCTTGGCGTCGAGGATTTCCTGAATGTTCTTCTGGGAATCCTTGATGCGGTCATCGGTCAGCGGGTGAGAGCTGAAGACCTTGGCCATGGTGCCGGGCTTGCGCTTCTCGTCGGCTTGCAGCTTTTCGAAGAAGTCGACGAAAGCGGTCGGGTCGTAGCCGGCCTTGTAGAGGTACTGCAGGCCGAGCAGGTCGGCTTCCGATTCAAAACCGCGGGAGAAGGAGAGGAATCCGATGGGGATGAGCACGCTGGCTCCCTGCCGCGCGCCAAAGCCTGCCCAGCCGCCCATGAAGATGAGCGGGATGGTGGCGAGGTTGGCGATCTGACCGCGGGAAGCCTGGCGAGTGCCGTGGCGGGCGGCGATGTGGGCGATTTCATGCGCCATGACGCCGGCCAGTTCGGCCTCGGTTTCAGCGCGCAGAAGCAGCCCCGTGTTGACGAAGAAGAAACCGCCGGGCAGCGCGAATGCGTTGACCTCTTCGGCGTCGATCACCTTGATGGTCACGGGAACCTTGACGTCGGAATTGCGGACGAGATTCTGGCCGACGCGGTTGACGTATTCGGCGATCACCGGGTCATCGACAATCTTGGCTTGGCGCTCAATGTCCTGCGCCAGCGACTTGCCCAGGGCGATCTCCTTTTCGAGCGAGTAAAGGTTGAGCCCCTTGCCGACATCGCGGTTGCCGATCTCATCGGGATCTTTTTTCTTATCCTTGGCCACGGCTGCGGCCGGGATGAGAAGGGTCATCACCGTCATCACGGCGAACAGCTTTTTCATGGAGCGGATCATTACACTTCTCCCTTCTTCGGCAAAACTCCTGGCAACATTATAAACCCATATCGGACTGGTTCCAGCAGTTCCGCTACCTAAACGACGTAAAATAAACCGGATGGGTTTCGGAAATCTTTCGCTGTGGCAGCGCGAGCGGGACCAGTTCCCCGTCACGCAAAACCTTATTTATCTTAACCATGCGGCGGTGGCACCGCTGGTGAAGCCGGCGGCGGAGGCCATGCGCTGGTTGGCCCAGGACGCCTGTGACCATGGCTCATACCACTACCGCACTTGGTTAGATGCTTACGAGGGGCTACGGGTCGCGGCGGCGCGGATGATTTCCGCCACGCGCGATGAGATCGCGATTGTGAAGAATACTTCCGAGGGGATCGCTACGGTGGCGCTGGGGATCGACTGGAAGGCCGGCGATGCGGTGGTGGCGTTCCGAGAGGAGTTTCCGGCCAACTACTATCCGTGGCTGAAGCTGGCGGACAAGGGGGTGGAGGTTCGCTGGCTGCCGGTGACGGCGCCGCTGGATGAGATCGACGGGGCCTGCAAGGGCGCGCGGCTACTGGCGATCAGTTTTGTGAATTATCTGACGGGCTACAAGGCGGACCTGGAAGGGATCGGGGAGATTTGCCACCGGCACGGCTGTTTCTACTTCGTCGATGCGATTCAGGGGTTGGGGGTCTATCCAGTGGATGTGCGGAAGGCGCGGATTGATGCGCTTTCCGCCGATGGGCACAAGTGGCTGCTGGGGCCCGAGGGGTGCGGGGTATTGTACGTGAAGAAAGAGTTGCTGGATGAGATTGAGCCAATCGAGTTCGGCTGGACGAACGTGGCCAGCTATGCCGATTACGCCTCGCGCGACATGACGCTGCGGCCCGACGCCGGGCGCTATGAGTGCGGAACGCTGAACACGATCGGGATTTTCGGGCTCAAGGCGGCGATCGAATATCTCAACGAAACAGGGGTCGCGCAGATCGGCGAGGCGGTGGATGCGCTGGCGGCGCAAATCGGGGACGGTGTGCGGGCGAAGGGCTATGAGTTGGCGGCGCCGGTTAGCTCGGGGATCGTGAGTTTCCGCAAGGAGGGCGTGGATTCCGGCGCTGTGGTGCAGCGGCTGCGAGAGGCGGGGATCGTGACGGCGCCGCGGCAGGGTTATGTGCGGAGCTCGCCGCATTTTTACATCGCGCCGGAGGAGATTGCGCGGATGATCGAGTTGATACCATAGAGTGCATGCAACTAGGCGCGGTTACCTATAACGTCCTGAAGGATTGGGATCTGGAGACGCTGATCACGAAGCTGGAAGAGACCGGATTCGAGGCGGTGGAGCTGCGGACCACGCATAAGCACGGCGTGGAGCCGTCGCTGGATAAAGCAGCGCGGGATCAGGTGCGGCGGCGGTTTGAACGCTCGAAGGTGCGGCTGCTGAGCTATGGCACCACCTGCGAGTTTCATTCACCCGATGCGGCGGTGCGCCGGCAGCAGGTGGAGACCGGCAAGACGTTCATCGACCTGGCGCACGATACCGGCGCGTGGGGGATCAAGGTGCGTCCGAACGGGCTGCCGAAGGAGGCGGCGCCGGAGACGACGATCGGCAATATCGGCGCGTCGCTGCGGGAGCTGGGCGATTACGGCGCGGGCCGGGGCGTGGAGATCTGGATGGAGGTGCACGGGCGCGACACGCAGAATCCACCGGTGTCGGCGGCGATCATGAAAGCGGCGCGGCACGAGTCCGTGGGGGTTTGCTGGAATTCGAATCCCACCGATATTGTGAAGGGCAGCGTGAAACCGAGCTTCGAGCTGCTGAAGCCGTGGATCAAGAACGTGCACATCAATGAGCTGTCCAATGACTATCCGTGGCGGGAGCTGTTCACTTTGCTGCGGCAGGCGAAATACGAGCGGTACCTGCTCTGCGAGGCGCAGGAGAGCAAGGAGCCGGAGCGGTTTCTGCGCTGGTACAAAGCGCTGTTCACGGAGTTGAACCGCGCATGCGCCTGATACGTTGCTTGATTGCCGCGGCGGTGGTTGCCGCGGCGGCGGCGCCGACGCCGGAGTCGCACTTCGGCCACCGGATGGGGGAAGACCGGAAGCTGATTCCGTGGGACAGGACGGTCGCCTATTTCCAGGCGCTGGAGAAATCGAGTGACCGGATCGTGGTGCGGGAGCTGGGCAAGACGACGATGGGACGGCCGTTTATCGCCGCCTGGATCTCCGCTCCCGCGACGTTGAAGCAACTGGAGAAATACCGTCAGATTCAGAAGAAGCTGGCCGATCCGCGCAAGACAGCGGAGGCGGAGGCGGCGAAGCTGATCCAGCAGGGCAAGGTGGTGGTGATGATCACCTGCTCGATCCATTCGACCGAGGTGGCCTCGACGCACACGGCTGTCGAGTTCGCCTACCGGATGCTGACGGAGACGAATGCGAAGTTCGCCACGGTACTGGAGAATGCCGTGTTCATCCTGGTGCCGTCACTGAATCCCGATGGCGTGGATATCGTGCGGGACTGGTACGTGAAGACGCTGGGGACGCCGCATGAGGGCAGTTCGCCGCCGGAGCTGTATCAGAAGTACGTGGGCCACGACAACAATCGCGACTGGTATATGTTCTCGCAGGTGGAAACGCGGCTGGCGATTGAGAAGCTGCACAACACGTGGCATCCGCAGATTGTCTATGACGTGCACCAGCAGGGGCAGAACGCCTCGCGCATGTTCATTCCGCCGTGGATGGATCCGATTGAGCCGAATATCGATCCGCTGATCACGCAGATGTGCAACTTCATCGGCATGGGCATGGCGATGGATCTAACGGCGGCGGGCAAGAAGGGGATCTCGGTCAACTCGACGTACGATTTCTGGACGCCGGCGCGGCACTACCAGGCCTATCACGGCGGGATGCGGATTCTGAGCGAATCGGCGAGCGCGAGATTGGCGACGCCGGTGAATATACGGCCGGAGCAGATTTCGCAAACCGCGCCGGGCTATCTGCCGAGGCAGAGCAGTTGGAATCACCTGGAGCCTTGGTTGGGCGGGGAGTGGCGGCTGCGCGACATCGTCGATTACCAGTCGATCGCCTGGGAGTCGCTGCTCTATCAGGCGTCACAGCGGCGATTGGATCTACTGCGGAATTTCTACACGATCGGGCAGCGTGCGGTGGCGCGGACGGTTCCTTACGCTTTCACCATTCCGTTCGAGCAGCGCGATCCGGGGGCGGCAAGGCTGCTGCTGGAGACGCTGGCGTTCGGGCTGGTGGAGATCGAGAAGGGCGCCGCCGAGTATGTGATCAAGATGCAGCAGCCGTATTCGAGCTGGGCGAAGGCGCTGCTGGAGAAGCAGGAGTATCCGGATCTGCGGCAGTATCCGGGCGGTCCGCCGAAGCGGCCCTACGACGTGACGGCGCATACGTTGCCGATGCTGCTGGGCGTGGAGGTGAAGGAGGTGCGGTCGTATGCGGGGGCGACGAGTCCGGTGGCGAGCTTTGTGTTTCCTTCAAAGGGGCTGGCGACCTCCGATACCGATACGTGGAAGGAAGTGAACCGCGTGTGGGCGCGCGGGGCATCCGTGTGGCGGAATGCGCAGACAGGCGACTTTTCGCTCAAGCCGGGGCCGGGGCTGGAAGAGAGGAAGCCGCCCAGAATGGGACTGTACCGGAGTTTTCAGCCGTCGATGGACGAAGGCTGGACGCGTTGGATCTTCGAGCAGCTTGGCTTCCCATACGCGAGCGTGAAGAACCCCGAAATTCTGGCAGGCAAGCTGCGGGAGCGGTATGAGGCGATCGTGTTTCCCGATCAGGGTCCGTCGGTGATTCACAATGGGTACCGCCCAGGGGCGATGCCGGCGGAGTTGACGGGCGGGCTCGGCGAAGCAGGCGCGGCGGCGCTACTCGAGTTTGCGCGCGCGGGCGGCACACTGATTTTTCTGAACGATTCCACCGATTACGCAATCGGGCATTTGGGGGTGCCGCTGAAGAACGTGATCCGTGGCGTGTCGAGCCGCGATTTCTATAGCCCCGGATCGCTGCTGCGCGTGAGTCTGGAGGAGCATCCGCTGACGCGCGGGCTGCCAAAGGAGATCGCGATTTGGAGCGAGGGCTCTCCGGCATGGGAGGTGACGGGCGGCACGGCGGCGCGTTCGATTGCGCGGTATCCCGAATCGGGCGTGCTGGCATCGGGGTGGCTGCTGGGCGAGAGGCACTTGATTGGACGGTCCGCGTTGGTGGAGGTTCCCATGGGGCAGGGGCGCATCGTACTGTTCGGCATGCGGCCCCAATACCGGGCGCAGAGCTACCAGGCGATGAAGTTGCTGTTTAACGCGATGACGCAGTAGGGGTCAGGCGCCGGGCGGTTTCCGGAACGGATTCACCACCTTGACACCACCTGCTTGGCGCCCTTCCTGGAAATCTTCGCTCAGTAAATAGCGGCATCCTGCCCGCTGAGCCGCCGCCAAGATCAGCGCGTCCCAATAGCTTAGCTGCGCCCGCTCCGTAAAGTGCCATGCCGACTGGATCAAGCCGAGACTTGTTTCCACTGGCTGCCATTCCGCAAAAGCTTCCACCGTGGCCTGCGCCGCCAAGGAAGGAGTCTTGAGTTTCCGCACCGCGTTCACATAAAACTCATGCAGTACCTGCCAGCTCAGGCGACCGGTTCCGTTCTCCCAAAGGAACTCCAGCCATTCCCTGGCCGCGCCTCGCTTGACCTTTTCACTGGAATCGCAACTGTAGAGCAGGACATTGGTGTCCACAAAGTACAGGTCAGCGCCGTTCATGCGCCTTGTCCCGCTTCAACCGCTTGCCGGCCTCTACGCCCGGCACGGAGCCGATCTGCTTCCAGCGATCGAAGGCCTTCCAGTACTCATCGCTCCTGCGCATGTGGTTTTCGAGCATTTGACCAACCAGCTTGGAAACAGAGGTGTTTTCCTCGGCCGCTTTGCGGCGGGCCCACAGAGCCGCCTCCTCGCTCACGGTGATGGTCATGTTTTTGAGCACTGGTTCAGTGTAGCACGAAGTCAGTGACGCACCACACAGCGGGCTTGATTACCTCTGAGCGGCCACGCCCGGTGATCCGAGCACGAACGTGGATGCCGCTGATGGTCGAGGCAGCCAAGGGCGAGCTGACCGACAAGCAGGCGCGGAAGCTGCGGGCGAAGCTGCGCTTTAGATTGTGCGGTTTTTCCTTGACGCGAATGTGGTGTTCAGCGCGGCGCGCAACCCGGACGGCGTGGCGGCGGGAACTGGTGCAGTTGGCGGCGAGGGGGTTCTGTGAAATTGCTGGTGTCGCCGCACTGGGTGGAGGAGGCGAGGCGCCATATCGCGCCAAAGCATCCGGAGAAGGTGGAGGATTTGGAGAGGCTTTTGCAGGAGATGCGGATGATGGAGGAGTGCGGGGCGGCGGAAGCGGAGTGGGCTTGCGAGTTGGGGCTGCCGTTGAAGGATGCGCCGATCCTGGGGGCGGCGTATCGGCGAATGCCGACCTGCTGGTGACCGGGGACCGGACGCATTTCGGATTCCTGTATGCGAGGGGTGAGGGGAAAGGAGATTGTTGCCGGCGGTCGCGTTGGAGCGGGTATTGCCGGCCTGACCCCGTCCCACGAGTTCACATGAGCCCCACTCGACTCAAACAGTGGTTGAACCTTGGATCCGCGCGCAGTGGGTCCCATTGCGGAGCCACGGCGAGATGGACAAGAGCGGGGTCGCGGGCGTCTATTGCCATTTCCAGGTTGCGGAACGCACCATCCATTTCACCGGCTTCCGCGTAATGCACGGCTAGCATGATATGGTTGGCGCCTTCCTGGTTGCCGAACTGGTCCAGGACGTATCGCACGACGGCTTGGCGGCCGCCGGTGGCATAGGCGCGCTTGAGGGGCTCCATGGCCGGCTCCGGGCAGCCGTGCAATTCGGCGTGGCGTAGGATTTCCTCCATATGGCGGTCACAATCGCCTTTCATCAGATAAGCGCCTGCAAGATGCTCACGAGCGTGGGGGTGGCGGGGGTCTACGTCCAGCGCTTTGCGGACCCACACGATGGCGCTGTCGTAGTTGCGCTGGTTCCAATAGGAAAGGGAAATCTGCAAATGGACGAGAGGCGAAAAGGGGTCACGCTCGAGCGCGCGGAGTTTCATTTGCAGCGCTTCTTCCAGCTTGCCCGTGGCTTCGAGGAGCCGTCCATAAAGAAGGTAAGCCTCGGTATGATTCGGATTCAGCTCGAGGGCCCTCTGTAGGGTGCGTTGCGCAGCTACCCAATCCCATTCTCCGAGAAACAACACTGTGGCCAGTGCGGCTTGGGCATCGGCGCAGGATTCCTCCATCGCCAGGGCGCGAAGGGCTGCGGTCTTGGCTTGGGCATACGCTTTATGGGGCGGGGCAATTCGAAACTCGGCACGTGCGCAGCAGGCCATCGCGAGCCCGGCGTGCGCAGGAGCGTATTCCGGGTCCACCTCGATCGCCTCGCAGAACGCCGCGATAGCATCTTCCACCTCGAACATGGATCCGGAGAGGAGATGGAAGCGGCCACGTCCGTACAACTGGTAAACCTCTGGACGCGAGGCGGCCCGAGGGATGCTGCGAACAGGGACGGGGAGCATACCGAGGCAGAGAGCAATCGAGGAGGCGGCTTCGGCGGCAAATGCGGTAATGTAGCTCGCCGGTGGCTCATAGTTGCCATTCCACAGAAGTTCACCGCCGCGTGACCGGATTAGGTGTAAAGAGATGTGTATTCGATCCTCCAGGGGTAGAAACTGAGATTCGACAACCGCATCCACCAGAAGTGACCTGCCGATCGCGGCAGCATCCCCGGAGAAGCTGTCGTAAGAGCGAATCGCCCTCGCCGGCCTGACGATGATCTGACTGAACGCTCCTAACTGATCCATCAACGCCTCGGCCAGGGTCAATCCAAAATAGCGGTCACGCCCAGGCAGGGCCTCGGTGGTGAAGAGACGTGCCGGCAGGACGGCGATCGACCAGGTTAGTGCGGAAGCAGCCGGCAACTCGGTTACGGGACCGGTGAAGCGGTACCCGGAGCGGGAAACGGTTTCGATGTAGTGCCGCGTCTCCTTTCCGAGTGCTTTGCGAAGAGCAGAAACGTGCACAGCGACGATACCGGCCTCGACGAACGCCTCCGGCCAGACGAGTTGAAGGAGCTCGCGCGTGCTCATCAGGTGGCCGGCATTCCGCACGAGCGCGACCAGGATGTCGAAGGCCTTCGGGGCCAAGGGAATCGAAACGTCATTTCTGGAAAGCCGCCGCTCGGAAGGGTCCAGCGTGAAGGCTCCAAAACCATAGCGTTGACGGTCCCCCATGAGATTTAAGCGAATCTTAGCAGAAGCTTCAGGACTTCCGGGAAGGCGGCGGTTATCATCAGCCCAGGATCAAGACAGGAGGTGCAGTATGAAGGACATGTTCTTGGGGACATGGAAACTAAGTCCGGAAAGATCGCAATTTGGTGCCCATCACCGGCCGGCGGAGGCAACCATGGTCATTGAACTGACCGCCGAAGGCCATTATTGGATGAAAGCCGAAGGCACGAAAGAGAACGGCGAAAAGGTTGCGGAACGTCCGATGCTGTTCATCCCCGACGCCAGTGAGCAATCGGTGCCAGGCCTGCCCGGGCTTAGATGCATATCGAGGAAGCCGGATGCCAATTCGCTTCAGGTGGAGGTGCTCAGAGACGATGGATCGGTTGCGGGAGGCGGCATGTACGCGGTGTCGGCCGATGGGAGGTCCTTGGAAGCGACAACCTTCGGCTTTGATTCTCAACTTCGGGAATTCAGGCAAGTGACCGTGTGGGATCGCCAATAAACGCAACGGCCTGTCCGGCTTACTTATAGGCTGCCACTCCCGTCACCCGTTCCCCGAGCACCAATGTGTGGATATGGTCCGTGCCTTCGTAGGTCTTCACCGTTTCCAAATTGCACATGTGGCGCATGATCGGGTATTCGTCCATGATGCCGTTGGCGCCGAGCAGATCGCGCGAAGTGCGTGCGATGTCGAGCGCGGCGCGGACGTTGTTACGCTTGAGCATGGAGACGTGGGCCGGTTCCAGCTTGCCTTGATCCTTGAGGCGCCCGCAGTGCAGAGCCAGCAGTTGGGCCTTGGTGAGTTCGGTGATCATGTCGGCGAGCTTTTCCTGGACCAGTTGGTGTGAGGCGATGGGGCGGTTATCGAACTGCTTGCGCACGGTGGAATAGTGGCGCGCGGTTTCATAGCATTCCATGGCGGCGCCGACGACGCCCCAGCCGATGCCGTAGCGGGCCTGCGTCAGGCAGCTGAGCGGAGATTTCAAGCCTTGCGCGCCGGGGAGCATGGCGGAGGCGGGGAGGCGGCAGTCGGAAAGCACCAAGCTGGAAGTGACCGAGGCGCGCATGGACATCTTGCCGTGAATGTCGGAGGAGGAGTAACCCTTGGTTCCTTTTTCGACCAGGAAGCCGCGGATGCCTTCCGGCGAGCGCGCCCAGACCAGGGCGACATCGGCGAGCGTGCCGTTGGTGATCCAGGTTTTTTCGCCGTTCAAGATCCAGTCCGCGCCGTCCTGGCGGGCGGTAGTGGTCATGCCCGCGGGGTTGGAGCCAAACCCCGGCTCGGTGAGGCCGAAGCATCCGATTGCTTCACCCTTCTGAAGCGCGGGAAGCCAGCGCTGTTTATGCTCTTCGGAGCCGTAGGTGAGGATGGGGTACATGACAAGCGCGCCCTGGACGGAGCAGAAGCTGCGGACGCCGGAGTCGCCGCGCTCCAGTTCCTGCATCAGCAGACCGTATTCGACGTTGGACATGCCGGCGCAGCCGTAGCCTTCGAGATTCGCGCCATAGAAGCCGAGATCGCCCATCTTGCGGATGAGGTCGTGGGGGAAGCGGCCGTCGCGATAGCATTCGCGGATCTGAGGCAGTACGTCTTTCTCGACGAAGTCGCGAGCGGTGTTGCGGACCAGCAGCTCCTGCTCATTCAATAAGGATTCGAGGTGGAGGTAATCGACCCCGCGGAAAGTAGGCATATTCCTCATCTTAACCTGCGAAACTCTCCTCCTCCGCCGCACTACCTCCGCGGTGAGACCCGCACTACTTGTATTGTTGGCCTTTACAATCGCGGCCGAGACGGACCCGGCTTACGCGGTTCTGGAGAAGGCGTACGCGGAGCTGCGTGCGCGGAACTATGAGCCGGCCATCGCGTTGTTCCGGCAGGCGGCGGTATTGGCGCCGGCGCGTGCGGACATAAACAAGGAGTTGGCGTACACGCTACTGAAAATCGGACGGACGGAGGAGGCGCGGGAGGCCTTCTCGGAAGCGGTTCGATTGAATCCGGCCGATCATCATGGGGCGCTGGAATATGCATTCCTGTGCCATGAGACCGGCCAGACGCGCATCGCCCGGCTGGTATTTGACCGCGTCCGCCGGTCGGGCGATGAAGCTTCGCGGGCAACGGCGGAGCAGGCGTTCCAGAACATCGACGGCCCGCTGGCGGAGGGGATCGCGCGGTGGCGCGAGGCGGCGGCAAGGGAGCCGAACAATTTCAGCGCGCACCAGGAATTGGCGCGACTGGCGGAGCGGAGGAGCGAATGGCCGTTGGCGGCGGCGCATTACCAGGCGGCGTGGCGGCTGAAGCCGGAAGAGCGCGAGCTGCTGCTGCGGCTGGCGGAGGCGTGGCGCGAACTGGGGCGCGCGGAGGATTCCCGGGCGGCGCTGGTGGCAGCGAGCCGCGGCGGTTCTCCGCGCGTGGCAGAGAAGGCGCGAAGGATGTTCGGGGAGCGGTACCCGTACGTGTACGAATTCCGGCAGGCGATCCAGCTGGACCCCTCCAACATCGAGCTGCGCAAGGAGCTGGGTCATCTGCTGCTCACGATGGGGCAGAAGGAGGAGGGGGAGAAGGAGTTGGAGGGCATTTCGAGCCGCAGCCGCAGCCAGCGTCCGGCCGATGCGCGGGAGATGGCGGAGCGGAGTTATCAGCTGGGGTATCTCGAAGACGCGCTGCGTTACTACAAGATCGCGCACGAGGATGATCCGCTGGACTTCCACGTGATGCTGAAGCTGGGCTTCACGCATAACATGCTGAAGCAGGACAAGGAAGCCGTGAACTGGTTCCGGCTGGCGCGTCATAGCCCGGACCCAATGATTGCAGCCGAGGCACAGCGCGCCTATTCGAACCTGGAACCGAAGAAGGTGCGGACGACGGCGTGGATGCTGCCGTTCTATTCTTCCCGGTGGAAGGATGTGTTCACCTACGGGCAGGTGAAGACGGAATTCGCGCAGGGGCCGCTGCCGGTGCGGCCCTATTTGTCGCTGCGATTCATCGGGGATGCGCGGGGACAGGTGCGGCAGCCGTTTCCGCAGTATCTGTCGGAGAAGGCGTTCATCTTCGGCGCCGGCTTGCGGACGGACAGTTACCGGGGCCTGATGGGGTGGGCGGAGGCGGGGCAGGCGGTGGGCTATCAGCGCCGCGGAACGGAGCCGGATTACCGTGGCGGGGTGAGTTACTCACGCGGCTTCGGGCGGCTGATGGGATCGGAGAAACCGGGCGCCTTTTTCGAGAATCACGAGGATGCGGTGTATGTGAGCCGGTTTGATTCGAGCGTGCTCTTCTATACGCAGAACAAGGCCGGTTACACGCTGGCTCCGGTGGGCGCGCTGCGGCTGCAGCTTTATTGGAACGTGAATTTGACGGCCAGCGCGAAGCAGCAATACTGGGCGAATTTCGCCGAGGCGGGGCCCGGGCTGCGCGTAAGGTGGCCGGCGCTGCCGGAGGCGATGGTGTTCAGCGTGGATCTGCTGCGTGGCGCGCATACGGCCAATCAAGGGAATCCAAGGGGGCCGAATTACTATGATTTCCGGGCGGGCTTCTGGTATGCGATTACTCGTTAGCCTGCTGTTGGCTGTGATTCCCCTCTGCGCCGGCACCGGGTGGACCAGGATTCTCTCCTCCCTTGGGGCGATGAACGGCGCGGTGGTGGTTGCGCCGGCTGAGGCGGACCCTGCGGAGTGGAAGGCGCGGATCGAGGGCGGGGCCATTGTGGTGGTGGAAGGAGACACGGCGCTGGGGCGGGCGCTGAGAATCGAGAGCAAGCCAGAGCCGCCGGTGACGGTGCGCAGCGTAACGGATGAGTTCAACCCAGCGCTGGAGATCGTCTGGGAGAAGGCGGTGGAGACGCGGGAATACGCGATTCCGGAAGGGGCGAGGGTGTATACGAGGGAGCGCGAGAAAAGGGCACCGCTGGTGGCGGGCCTCCGGCGTGGGAAGGGGGCGCTGCTGTGGTTGGCGGTATCGCCGGGCGAGAAAGGCTACGAGCGATTCCCGTACCTGCCGCAGGCGCTGCGCGATCTGGGGTTTGAGCCGCCGGCGGTGTCGCGGCGGCTGTGGGCGTTCTTTGATGCCAGTTACCGGAGCCGCGTCGACTTGGAGTATTTCGCCGCGCGGTGGCGTAAGGCGGGTATCGCGGCGTTGCAGGTGGCAGCGTGGCATTTCTGGGAACCCGACGCCGAGCGCGATGAGTATCTTCGCAAATTGATCCGCGCCTGCCACCGAAACGGGATTCTCGTCTATGCGTGGCTGGAACTACCGCACGTGAGTGAGCAGTTCTGGACGCAGCATCCGGAGTGGCGGGAGAAGACGGCGCTGGGACAGGATGCGCACCTGGACTGGCGCAAGCTGATGAACCTTCAGAATCCGGACTGCGCGCGGGAGGTGGAAAAGGGCGTGGCGCGGCTGATGAACGCGCACGACTGGGACGGGGTGAACCTGGCGGAGTTGTACTTTGAATCGCTGGAGGGCCACGCGAACGCGGCGCGATTCACACCAATGAACGTGGATGTGCGGAGGGAGTTCGGAGCGCTGCACGGTTTTGATCCGCTCAGTTTGTTTCAAACGGCCGCGCCCGACGGCGTGAGGTTGCGCAGTTTTCTGGACTGGCGTGCGGAACTGGCGCGTCGGATGCAGGCGGATTGGATCGGGAGGCTGGAGCGGGTGCGGAAAGAGAACGCGCATCTGGACCTGGTGCTGACGCACGTCGATGACCGCTACGACCGGCGGATGCGGGACCTGATCGGGGCCGATGCGGCGCGCCTGCTGCCGCTGATGGACCGGCACGACTTCACGTTTCTGGTGGAGGATCCGGCGACGATCTGGCACCTGGGACCGGAGCGGTATCCGGAGATCGCCTTACGCTACGCGCCGCTGGTGAAGCGGAGGGAGAAGCTGGCGATCGACATCAACATCGTGGAGCGCTACCAGGATGTGTATCCGACCAAACAGCAGACGGGAGCGGAGCTGTTCCAGTTGGTTCATCTTGCTGCGCGCGCGTTTTCGCGTGTGGCGCTGTATTTCGAGAATTCGATCCTGGCGCCGGATCTGGATTTGCTGCCCGCGGCGGCGGCGGTGGTGGAGAGGATGGAAACCCGCAACGGGAAGCTGAAGGTGGAAACGCGCCGTCCGGTGGGAATCCGGTGGAAGGGGGCGGCGCGCGTGAACGGGCACGCGTGGCCGGCATGGGACGGAGAGGTGGTATGGCTGCCGGCGGGAGAGCACGTGGTGGAAGAGATGGCGAACGGTCCCCCGATGCGGGTGGTGGATCTGAACGGGGAGTTGGAATCGGCGGCGTATGAGCGGGACCGGCTGGAGGTCGCTTACCGGTCGGAATCGCGGGCGTTGCTGGTGGTGAATGAGAGGCCGGGATGGGTGGAGGTGGATGGAGTGGCGGTGGAAGTAAAAGCGGAGAAAGTGGCAGGGGGGTGGTTGTTGAGGCTACCGAGAGGGCAGCACGTGGCGGAGCTTCACCGCTAAGGGGCCGCCGCATTCGGACATTTTGTCTGAAACGGACGTTATCCAATCCGGCCAGGATAACCGACCGGGGGCGGGGAACTGCCTTAACACGTTGAATCAAAGCGCTTTGTGGTTTGGCTTCTGACGTGCATCAGATAGCGCGAGGTAGCCAAGAACATGATCCACCAGCGCCTATACCCAATTCTGCTGCCGACGCTCCTGTTCGTTGGTGCGCTGCAAGCTCAGTCCAACAAGCTGGCCCGGGATTTGAAACATGGGGGAGGGCCGGAAGTTGATGTAGTTGTTCAGTTCAATACGCAGCCTACGGAAGCGGTTTACCAGCGAATCGCCAAGTGGGCAACCAAAGAGAAAGGGCGGTTCGGGGGAATCCGCGCCGCGCACTTTAGTGTTCCTCCCCAAATGCTGGAAGGTCTTGCCTCTGATCCGGCGGTTCATTATGTTTCGCCGGACCGGCCGGTAAGAGGGGCTTTGGATTACGCCAGTGAGGCGGTGGGCGCCAATGTAGCGCTATCGTCCTATGGTTTGCGGGGGACGGGAATTGCGGTAGCGGTGATCGACAGCGGGATCACGAAAATGCCGGACCTTGCCGGGCAAAAGAACAGCACGCGCGTGGTGTATGAGCAGAGTTTTGTGCCTGGATCACAGACAGGGGGAGATCAGTTCGGGCACGGGACCCATGTCGCGGGAGTTGTGGCGGGCAACGGGTCGGCGTCGACGGGCACGAGCTTCTTCCGTACGTTTTTGGGCGTGGCGACGGATGCGAACCTGGTCAATCTGCGCGTCCTGGACAAGGACGGGATGGGAACCGATTCGGGCGTGATCGCCGCGATCCAGCGCGCCATAGAATTGAAGGACACGTACAACATCCGGGTGATCAACCTTTCGCTGGGGCGGCAGGTAATGGAGAGTTACACGACGGACCCGCTGTGCAGGGCGGTGGAGGCGGCTTGGAAGGCGGGGATGGTGGTGGTGGTTTCGGCGGGTAATGGAGGCCGGAACAACTCGGCGGGGACGAACGGATACGGCACAATCAGCTCGCCGGGAAATCATCCTTGGGTAATCACCGTGGGCGCCATGAAGACGATGTTTACTATCGGGCGCGGGGATGACCAGATCGCCAGCTATAGCGGGAAGGGGCCGACGCGGTTCGATTACATAGCCAAGCCGGACCTGGTGGCGCCGGGCAATCAGATCATTTCCCTGATGGCAAACGGGAGCAACCTGGGACAGGCGGCGGCGGGGAACCGGATTGCGCGGAAAGAGTACAGCAACATCTCGTCAAACACCAACTCGAACGACTATTTCAAGCTAAGCGGGACAAGCATGGCGGCACCGATGGTGAGCGGGGCGGCGGTACTGTTGTTGAACCAGAACCCGAGTCTGACGCCGGACCAGGTAAAGGCGCGGTTGATGCGCACGGCGTACAAGGGTTTTCCGAGCACGAGCGTGGCAACCGATTCCGAGACCGGTGCGACTTACAGGAGCCAATACGACATTTTCACGGTTGGCGCGGGGTACCTGGACATCGCGGCGGCGCTGGCGGACCGCTACGTAGCGGGGAAGCCGGCATGGTCGCCGAAAGTGCAGCTGGACACCGCGACCGGGCAATACCGTCTGGTGATGAACTCATCGACGCTGTGGGGCGATTCGGCGCTGTGGGGCGATTCGACGCTGTGGGGCGATTCGACGCTGTGGGGCGACTCGGCGCTGTGGGGCGACTCGACGCTGTGGGGCGACTCGACGGGGAGCACCGCGGCAGCGCTGAGACTGCTGCAAACCGGGGAAAGGTAGGAGGGCGATCCGATGAAGAGCACAGCTGCCAGGCACGAAAGCGCCCTCATGAACACGATTGAACTATCGCGGTGCATCGCCGGGCAGATTCTCCGGCGTTTGCCCGGGAGAATGAAAATCGATGACCTGATTCATGCCGGACAGATGGGAGCGGCCAGGTACATGGCCGAATGCATGAGAAAGTCGAAGCCGTCGTGGCCGGTGGAGTTGAAGCAGAACATCCGCAGTTCGGTCCTGGACTATTTGGGGAGCGTGACGAGGATGGCCGACGATTTGCAGAATCTGGAAACGAATTTGGCCGTACATAGCCGGCCGGGATCGTTCCCGAAGCTGGTGGGGGAGATGCTGTTTAAGGGCAGCTTTCTGTTCCGGAATCAAGGGTTGATGCGGGTTGGGGCTGGGGAGCCGCTGCGGTCCGTGCGTGCGAGACACCTGTCACGGCCGCGGCGATATTCGCAAGGCTAGAGGGAAAGCTGTGCGGCAAAGCGGGCACGGCCTCGACGAGGCGGCGGGTGAAGGGATGTGCCGGTGCTTGAAAGATCGCCGCCGTATCGGCACATTCCACAAGCCTGCCTTGCTCAAGGATCGCCACACGGCGGCATAAAGAGGCGATGGAAAGCAGATCGTGGGAGATAAAGAGGATGGCCATGCCGAGCCGGGCGTTGAGGCGGGCAAGAAGGGCAAGGACCTCGGCTTGGGTGATGGGATCGAGGGCGCTGGTGGGCTCGTCGGCGATGAGGAGCTTGGGCCGGTGCATGATGGCCATGGCGATGAGGAGGCGCTGGGCCTGGCCGACGCTGATCTGGGAAGGGTAGCGGCGTAGGAAGTCCGGTTCGGCGGGCAGGTTCACCATGCGTAAATGCTCGAGGAATAGTTCGCGCTCGTGGGTGCTGCTCAGGCCCGAGCGGTGAGCTTTCCAGGCTTCGCGGAACTGGGTCTCGATGCGCAGGGCGGGGTTGAGGGAGGATACGGGGCTTTGCAACACGAGGGAGATCTGGCTGCCGCGGATGGCGCGGAGTTCAGGCTCTCTCATGGCGGCCAGTTCCCGCCCGTCGAACCGGATGGCCCCCCGCACGCGGCCGTTTTTCCACTGCACCAGCCCGAGCACGGCCATCGCGAGCGTGCTTTTGCCTGAACCGCTCCCGCCCACCAGGCCCAGAATCTCACCGCGGTCCAAATCAAAGCGAACCTGGTCCAGCGCGCCGGGCATGTTCGGGTAGTCCACCGAGAGATCCACTTCCAAGAGTTTGCCAGACGGTTTCATCGGCGCTGTGAAATCCTAGCCCCGTCGAGTGCGAGGAATTCCGGGTTCCAAAAAGTCTGCGGTCGGAGTACGGAAGGAACGACGTTCCTGACGGCCGGGTTGACGCCGATCAGGACATTCTTGTGGACGAGATAGAGGATCGGCGCCTGTTCCCACACGATTTCCTGGACCTTGTCGTAGAGCGCCTTGCGCTTTTTGAAGTCCCATTCGGCGGCCTGCTGCCGCATGAGGCGGTCCAGTTCGGCCTCCCACGCGGTGGCGGGTGTTTTCTGGCTGGGATTCCAGGCGTGCTGGCTGGCCGAACTGAGCCAGACGTTCATCTGCGGCGTGGGATCGACGTCGACGTTCACGAATCCGAGCAGGGACGCTTCATAGTGCAGGGTGCGGCTGATCCGCTCAATGAGAGACGGAAAGTCGAGGGTGACGATGTTGAGCTTAATGCCGATTTCCGCGAGGTCCTGCTGGAGCATGGCGGCCATGCGCTCCCGCGTGCGGTTTCCGGCGTTGGTGACGAGCGAGAATTCCACCTGGTTGCCGTGGCGATCCAGGAGCATGCCGTTTTGCAGGCGGAAGCCATCCGCGGCAAGCCGGTGCAGCGCCGACTTTTTGTCGAAGGCGTGAGGCTTGAGCTTGGAGTTGAACCAGAGCTTGTTGGCGGGCGAACAAGGACCGGCCGCCGGCTGCGCATGTCCGCGGAAAACGACCCGCGCCAGATCGTCGCGCCGGATGATCTCCGAGACGGCGCGGCGGAAGTTCCTCGAGGTGAACCAGGCGCGCTTGTGGGCCGGGATGGGCGCCTGGGGCGCCTGGTTGAACCAGAGAAACTCGGAATCGAGCGACGGGCCCAGGTCGGCCAAGCCGGAGTGAGGGCTTGCGGCGAGACGGTCAAAATGATCGGCGTCGACGGAAGTGAGCAGGTGGACCTGGCCGCGCTGATAACGGAGCAACTCGGCGTCGCGGTTGGACTGGATGTCGAGGCGGATGGAGTCCAGGTATGGCAGGCGGCGGCCGTGGGAGTCCTTCTTCCAATAGTGGGGGTTGCGCATGAGCTGCAGGTAGGCGCCGGGCTTGCGCTCGGAAATGAGGAACGGGCCGAGCACGGCCTTTTCCTTGATGGCGGAGCGCGAGGAGAGGATGGCGATTTGATCGAAGAGACGCTCAAATCCTCCGATAGGGTGGGGCAGGGTGATGGTCACCGAGTGACGTCCGCCGGCGCGGGTATTGAGGCGGCCGGAGCCGAAGCGGAATGGTTCGGCCAGCGGGCTGGCAGTTTCCGGCTCAAGGAGGACGGCCATGGTATGAACCACGTCCGCGGAGTCGAATGGCGTGCCGTCGGAGAAGAACAGGTCTTTGCGCAAATCAAAGGTGATGCTTCTGCCATCGGCTGCGATTCTCCAGCCGGTGGCGAGTTCTGGCTCCAGTTTCTGGGTCTTGCGATTGACGCGCAACAGGACGCCGCCAGTGAGATACCGCACGGTGTCGGAGGCTTCATCGACAACCTTGTGCGGATGGAAGGTTTTCGGCTCGGCGCGGAGGCAGAATCGCAGCTCCCCGCCTTGCCCCCAGGCGAGGGAGAGGGCGGCGAGCGCGGTGAGCAAAGAGCGCTTCATGTGCCGGCTCCCGACCTCGGGGCGAGAAGGAAGTGAAGCCCGCCGACGAATGTCATGACAGCGGCAGCGGGGGCGAGCATCCACGGGTTCCCGGCTACGGCGCTGAAGTTGGCGAGCTCCCGCAGCAGATTGCCAAGCGACGGCAGCGGTTCCACCACGCCAAGCCCGAGCAGGCCAAGGTCAGCCTCGCTCAGTAGGAATAGCGGGACGGCGATCCAAAACTGGGCCATAAGAACAGGGGCGAGATTGGGGAGGAGATGGATAAAGAGGAGGCGTGGATTGGAGGATCCGGCGGCGCGTGCGCGGAGAAGAAAATCGGAGCGCTCCAGCGAGCGCACGGCGGAGCGGATGACACGGGCGGGGGAGGCCCATCCAAGCAGGCCCAAAAGGCCAAAGGTGATGAGCACGGAGGTTTCCGGCGCTACGTTAAGCGGGAGCAGGGCGCGGACAGTGATGATGAGGAAAAACCAGGGCAGCGAGAGAAACAGGTCAGTAGCACCGGTAACGGCGCGATCCCACCAGCCGCCGAGAAAACCGGCGGTCAGGCCGAGCAGAGCGGCGAGGGTGGTGGAAAGCAGCGCGGCGGCGGGCGCCAGCAGAAGGGAGATCCGCATGCCATGAAGGAGACGGGAAAAGCGGTCGCGCCCGAGTTCGTCGGTGCCGAGCGGGAATCCCGCCGCCGGTGGTGAAGCGATCGCTTCGCGGTATTGCTTCTGATAGGGATGACGCGCGATCCAGCCGGCAAACAAGGAAGCGCCGGTGAGCAGGAGCAGGGCGATGGCGGCAATGCGGCGGGCCTTGGTCATGCCTGCTCCGGGGCGCAGCACCGTGCGGCGGCGTCGGCCACGAAATTCGCGGTGATGGTGGCGGCCGCCACGAGCAAGGTCAAGACGACCAGCAGGGGGAGATCGCGCGCGAGGGCGGCGGTCCAGGCCAGCTGGCCGATGCCTGGGGAGCCGCATAGGGCTTCAATGGGGATGGAGGCGGTGATGGCCGTGTTCACCGACAGCCCGGCAAGGGTGATGATTTGCGGGGCCGACGGGCGGAGCAGATGCCAAACCAGGGTTCTCGATGTGGACAATCCCTTGGCGCGGGCAGCCACCACGTGAGGGAGTTCCCGGCAATGCATAAGCAGGTTTCGCACATACCGGAACAGCTTGGGAAAGACGACCGCCGCGATAGCCGGGGCCGGGCCAGCCTCGAGATAAAGAAAAAGCAGCGCCAGCACCGTAGCGGGGACGGCCAGAAAAGAACCTGCGGCGGCGGAGATCAGAAAGTCCAGCCGCTGGGAGGGGAAGATGACCACAAGCGAAGCACCGGTCATTGCAAAGATCCATGCCAGCAGCAGGCCGACGCCAACCGAGCGCAACGTGACCGGGCAACGTTCAGCAATGAGCAGGCTATTGGGGTGGCCGTGGGAAGTGGAAACACCGAGGTCGCCGCGTGCAAGCGCGGTCAGGAAACCGGCATAGAAACTGAATAAGCCCTGGTCAGGTTGCCGAAGCCGGGCGATGGCGTCCGGGCCGAGCCGGGGATCAAGTTCGGCTTCATCAACGCCGTAGCCGGGCGCGAACCGGAGCAGGGAGGCGCCGAGAAAGCCGGCCAACACAATCGACAGAACCAGCGCGACCAGGCGTTTCATGGAGACACAATCCCAAGTGGGAATCGGGTGTTCTGGGGCTGGACTTTAGCGGTTTCACTGAATTTTCGAGCAGGCCACCGCGAGACGGTTGAGGCTGGCTTCGGGCTCCTCGACCGCTGACAGGTGCAGTTGGCGGTAGGTCTTGCGATCCTGCTTGACCTTGTACATGCGGTGGTCGGCGACCGAGAGCAGTTCCTCTGCGTCCTGTCCGTGGTGCGGGTAACTGGCTTCCCCCACACTGATGGCGAGGGGTGTAAGTCTGCCGCACTCCTCTCCGATCTTCCTCACGGCGGCGGAGAAGCTGGCGATTCTGCCCTGAAGCTCGGCCGGTTGGACGCCCGGCAACACCATGACGAACTCGTCGCCGCCCATGCGGGCGACGTAATCGTATTCGCGGCAAGCGGCCCTCAGCGCGAAGGCGACGCGGCGCAACACCCGGTTGCCTTCCAAGTGGCCGAGCACGTCGTTGATTTGCTTGAAACCGTCGAGGTCACAGACGAGGATTGTCAGCGGTTGAGCATTGCGTTTGGCGCGCGCCAGCTCTCCGTCCAGTTGAAGGAACAGCGAAGAGGCATTCGGCAGCCCGGTGAGGCCGTCGATGGTGGCGGAGATCTCGGCACGCCGGTATCGCATCGCGTTTTCCACAACCAGGGTGATCTTGGCGGAGATAGCCATGAGAATGCGCAGATGGTCCTTGCTGAAGGCGTCCGCATCGCGGTGGTAAAGAGCAATGACGCCCTGGACTTTGTCGAGACTAACCAGGGGCATGGCGAGAGCGGAGCGGAGAGTGGAAAACATGGCCGGATCGTTCAAATAGCCGAACTCGACGCTCGGGTTGCCGTTCACGATCGGTTTGTTGTTGGCCGCCACCCAACCCGACAAACCTTCCCCAAGCGGAATGCGGAGGGAGGAAAAAGCCTGGAAATTATCGCCGGCAACATATTCGGGAACGAGTTCCTCGTCCTGACGGAGGAAGATGACGAGGGTTTGGAAGGGAATCAGGCGGCGGAGACGCTGGTCGAGGACGGAGATGGTTTCGGTAAGGCTTAGCGAACTGCCGAGGTCCTGGCTGACCTCGAGCAGGGTTTGGACTTCCTGGCGCGCGGAGGCGATGGAACTCAGGAAGTCGGGCAGCGGGCCTTGGGATTTTCCGACGGAGTTCTCGAAACCGGAAGCCGGCGCCAGCCCATGAACGACTCTTGTTTCCCGCCCGGCGGGCTGCGCTTCCCTCGGCATTGAATTTACCGCCTTTTCCAGTTCCACGTAGCGCTGCTGAAGGATGGAGATCACTTCCGGATCGAAGCTCTTGCCGGATTCCTCCGCCACCATCCTCATCGCTTCATCCAGCGGCAGAGCCTTGCGGTACTGCCGGTCGGAAGCAAGCGCGTCCAGGCAGTCCACTGCGGCCAGAATGCGTGCGCCAACGGGAATTTCGTGGCCCTTGAGTCCGGCAGGGTAACCTGTGCCATTCCACTTCTCGTGATGGGCGCGCACAATCGGCGCCACTGGGTAGGGAAACTGCACGCGCTCGAGAATCTCGGCCCCTACTGTGGGATGTATCTTCATCTTCTCAAACTCTTCCGGAGTGAGCTTGCCGGGCTTGGAAATGATGTGCTCGGGAACCGCCAGTTTTCCGATGTCGTGCAGGACCGCAGCGGCACGCAGTGCGTTCAGTTCTTCCTCGCTGAGCCGCTTGATCTTGCCGACCTCGGTGGCGTAGTGCTGGACCCGGCGAAGGTGGCTATGGGTGGTCTCGTCCTTGGCTTCGATCGCCAAGGCCAGCGCTTCAATCGTGCGTAGGTGCAGATGCGCCATCTCTTCAGCGTGCTGTTTTTGTGTTTCTAAGTGTGACAAGTACAGCCGGTAGGAACGGTAGACCACCACCAGAACCGGAATCGTAAGCAAAGAAACTGGCCAACCGAACATGGTGTTGGCTTTTTGCACCAACCCAGCCGCCCAAGCACCCATCATGTAGTACGGGAGGTACCACAAATAGCACTGCTTGTAGATGGATAGCAGCGTCCTTCGCTCCGTCAAGCTGACGACGATTGCGACCAGGATCGTGTTGGCGAGGAAATAGGCGCAAGCGGTGAGCCCGAGACTCACAATCATGTAGTCCTTCAGGAGAATGCCATTCCCGAAATGAAAGACCTTGAAGCCGATGTCGGCGCTGACCAGAAGACTGGAAATGTTAAAAGCGGACCGCATGAACTTCGGGCGGCTTTTCGCCTTCCAGTAGGTCTGTACGATTCCGGAGAGGAGCGCCAGCAGAAGCGCTTGGAACAGCGTGAATTCGACAATCGCCAGCAGAACAAAGACGTAGCTCACCGACATCGTACCCTTAATCGCGGGCAACCGCACCTTCAGGCCGGAAGCAAAGGCGCAGACCAGTAGGTAACAAACGTATTGGACCGTTCGGCTTTCCACCCACTGGACAGGTGCGTTCAAGACCGCGGTCAGGCCAAGAGTGATCACGCAAGCGACATATATTCGGGCTGCCAGGACCATGATGGAGAATCTCTTCGCACGCGCCATGCCAAGCTGGATGTTTACCATAAGGCACTTTTTATGAATAACTTAAACATTCCGCACGGCACCTCGCCTTGGCGGCGCAGGCCGCGTTTGGTCAATTTGGCCGGACAGGAATACCCGTGCCTCGGACATTATTTCCGGCATCACCGAGCCAAATCGCATAAGGTGTTTCAAGGTGGTTAGCTAAGCGAGAAGCCCAATCGAAGAAGATGCTTACCTCCCATCAGACTAGGAGA
>Ga0194128_10000382_pt1 | contig 80989 bp, 57 predicted proteins | sample TA2KigCa65mmetaG_FD_148650 | JGI IMG/M metagenome (GOLD analysis project Ga0194128, IMG submission 148650) | Freshwater microbial communities from Lake Tanganyika, Tanzania - TA2015037 Kigoma Deep Cast 65m | ecosystem: Environmental > Aquatic > Freshwater > Lake | place: Tanzania: Lake...
CTCGCGATGCTCTCGGTGCGGCGGGACTCGATTGGATGCTGCTGTTTCATCCGGTGTCGATTCGCTGGCTGACGGGGTCGGATGCAAAGAGCTACCAGGAATTCCAATGCCTGCTGATTTCAGCCAAGCCTGGCCCGATCAGCGTGTTGACGCGGGATGGTGAGCGAAACGAATTTCTCGACGACGCACTGGTTGATCACCTGCAGACGTGGGGAGGCGGTGAGCCGGAAGATCCGATCGCGGCTCTGGAACGGTTGGCGAAGTCGCTCGGGGTGATGGAGGCTCGTGTCGGCATGGAGGTTCCGGGGTACTACTTGCACCCGCATCACTACGTCCGAATCAAACAACTTTTCGGAAAGTCGCTGGTGGCCGAGGCGACAAACTTGATTCACGACCTCACGTTAGTGAAGTCGCCGACCGAGTTGCAGTACATCCGCGAGGCCAATCGCATCGCCGGCGTGGCGATGCAGCGGTTTGAGGAGTCGCTGGCTGAGGGACGCAGCGAATTCGAAATCGCGGGAGAGGTTCATCACGCTCTGCTGACATCTGGCAGCGGATTGGCAGCCAGTCCGATCAATCTGGTCTCCGGAGAACGTTCTTGCTTCAGCCACGGAGCACCGACTCACCGACGACTGCAGCGCGGCGACTTCGGCAACGTCGAATTTGGCGCGACCTTCAAACGCTACACCGCCACGATCGGTCGTCAGTTCTGCTTGGGCCCGCCGACGCCGCGCATGCATGAGCTTTACGATCTTGTCTGCCTTGCCTCCGACGCCTGTCGCGCTGAAATCCGTGCCGGCGTTCCGGCCGTCATTCCGCATGAAGCGGCGAAGCGAGTCATCGCTGATGCCGGGCTCGATTCCGCACGCGTCCATCTGAGCGGGTACGGACTCGCTCCCGGTTCGCCACCAGGTTGGGCCGAGCCGGTCCATCTGTTCGGCGGAAGCACCTACACGCTGCAAGCCGGGATGGTGCTGACAATTGAACCGCCTGTCTTTCTCGGCGAGGAGCGACTGGGTGCCCGAATCATCGACAACGTACTCGTCACGCAGAACGGGACGGAACTGCTCTCCCGCTTTCGCCGCAATCTGATCGTGATTGATTGAATGCTCACAAGTTGAACGGTTCAGCGGTGCGCAGCGTGAAGAATTTGCGGACGTAGGTTGGCACATGCCAGTACGTCGTGAGGCCACGCGGGAAATGAGCAACGTCCCCAGCCTTCAGTGTGTGCGTCGCGCCCCCCGCTTCGCGGATCGTGACCTCACCTTCGAGAATGCAGACGAATTCATCCCACGCAAAGACCCACTGAAACTTGCCTGCCGTGCAACTCCAAAATCCGGACGACATCAATTTATCCTGAGATTGAGTCAACACGGCTCCGCGGGCGGTTGGCGTCCCTTCCTGAATCCAGCCTGGATCAATTGGCATCGGCGGAAGTTCGGTGGGTGTGTGAGCAGTGGGAATTTGCGGTTGGTTCATGGCAATCTCCTTGAGATGGCAAATTTTAACTGAGAGTGAGGATGAGTTTCTCGTCACGCAATGCAATCACCGTCTGCTCAAAGACCGAGGTCGCGTGATCAATGTCTTCGGATGTGTGCGCGGCGCAGGTCAGGCCACCGGTTGAGCTCATGTTGTCCACGCCGCCGAATCGCATCCGCAGTTGATACTGCGTGATAAGCCGACCCGGCATCCCTTTCAACCGTGCGGCCTCGGTCGTGTGCAAATCACGACGCGACGCAGTTTGGACCACGCGATCGAGGTCTGTTTCAAAGAAAACATGGAAGGTCGAAGCCGGGCCATAAACGTAACCGGCGATCCCCAGTCGTTCGAGGACCGCGTCCCACGCGCTTCGCAGCCGATGCGCTGCGGCATCGGCTTGTGCGATAGCGGTGCCATCGGCCACGCGATGCAGCACGGCGATACCGGCCGCTGCCGCCGTTGGCGATGCGTTGAACGTGCCGAAGTGCACGACACGCTGATGCCGGTCGTGATGCGGTTCACCCGTGATGTCGAAAACACGCATAACCGGCTCGCGACCGGCAACCGCTCCGCCGGGCATTCCGCCGGCGATGACTTTTGCCAGACAGCACAAGTCGGGCGTCACGCCGTACAACTTTTGCGCACCTCCGGAACTAAATCGGAAACCAGTCACGACTTCATCAAAAATCAACAGCACACCGCGCCGTGCGGTCGCTTCACGCACGCCGCGCAGCCAATTGATATCGATGGGCACCCGCCCCCACGATGCGCCGGATGGTTCAAGAATCACGGCTGCGATGTCGCTGTCCTTCGCCAGCGTCTCATCGAGCCAATTCAGATTGCCATCCGGAATTGTGACCAGCCCTTGCCGAACATGCGGAGGCACACCAAGCGAACCGTCCGCTTCAAATGGCGGCTGAAACCCATGTACGACGTCATCGTGCCAGCCGTGAAAGTGCCCTGCAAAACGGAGAATGCGATTTCGGCCCGTCGAGGCGCGTGCGATCCGCAACGCCAACTGAGTCGCTTCCGTCCCTGAATTCGTGAATCGAACTCGTTCTGCACACGGAATCAGCCGTTGCACGAGCTCGGCCCATTCAATGTGCAGCGGGTGATCATTGCCGAAATGCGTTCCAAACGCCGCTGCACGCGCAATCGCATCGACCACTTCGGGATCGGAATGTCCCAGTAACAACGCGCCGTTCCCCATCAGGAAGTCGACGTACTCATTGCCGTCGATGTCCCACTTGCGTCCGCCGCTCCCTCTCTGGATGTAGATCGGCATAGGCAGCGAATACCGCAGGTCATGCCCCACCGCCCCGGCCAGCGTCTTTTTGGCTCGCTCAAACATCACAGCGCTCTTCGGGCGACGAGCGGCAAACGCTTTCATGAATTCAGTCGTTGACGACATGTTGCTTGCTCCAATGTTCAGCGCAGCTTCATCACTATTCCGATCGCCGTCGTGACAAATGCCATCAGCAGAATGATTCCAGAAACGACGCCGCCGACAGTCACCCACCAGCGTGTTCGATACAGGGGTGGCAACGTCGCGTTGTAGTACGTTGCCAGCAGGCAGACGATGCCGACACCGAGATTGACCGTGACCAATGCACCAATCTGAGTCAGCAGATCGAATCGAAAACCGCCCCAATTCCAGAACTGCGACGACACAAAAAACCAAGCAACCAACACCGTCAGCACTTTACGAAATGGAATCTGCTTCATCTCCGGCCGGACGGCGGCGAGCAGATCGTATGTCACGCGAGCCACCGCTTCGGGTACGCTGGCAATCGTTCCCCACAAGGCCAGAAGGATGGCGAAGTAATACACCGGGACCAGCCATGCGCTGATTTGTTCCCAGATCACGGCCTGCTTGGTGAGCAGTGCGAACTCCTGACCCGCCCCGGGCGACAATTGCTTTGGGTACAGCACAGTCGCTCCCGCTGAAAGAAACGCGACCGTAACCGCCAGCAGCACGGCCATTCCGAGCGCCACGTCCCAGCGAAGCGGCGTCATTAATTGTCGCAAATTCGCGGCCTGCTGCGGATCGACGGGCAAGTGGTCGAGCTTCGACGATTGATTGGCGTAGTCGCAAGCCGTCGCATTTCCCGCTAAACCCCAGCCGTGCAGGCCGACCCAGCTGGAATACGCGATGTAGCCCGACAGGCTCCCTCCGACGTAGCCGAAGATGGTCGCCAAGTTAAGCGTGTACTCGTTCTTCGCGGCGGGAGGAGCCCAGTCGGGCGCGGGAGGCAGATACCCAAAGCGGATCGCGCCCCAAAGCACTTCCTTCAGATCTGGGCCGACGAAGATCGTCGCGATCGCCGTCCCCGTGACCATCAAGCCACAAACCACGATCTGCTGTTTTTCGAGTGACACATAACTTGATCCAAGACTCATGGTCAGCGCGGCTCCGAGAAACACCGACGTGATCCCGTTCACCCAAATTTGCGCGGTCTCGGGTTTTGTCAGGCCTAACGTGTCGGCAAATCCCCACTTCTCGCCCAGCAGGAATACCCCGAGATTGCCGCACGGCTTGGCGATCGCCGTAAGACCGGTGGCCAGGATCGCCAATTCTGCCGCCACGAAGAGCATCAACAACCAGCCGCGCGGGCCAGGCAGTGTGGCGACGCGATGCGCGAATGATTGACCAGTCACTGCCGTGTAGCGCCCGACCAGATACATCACGAAGCCCGCACGAATGACGACACTGAGCACCAGCATCCACAACAGCCCAAAGCCCGACCACGAACCGAGTCCGCAGACCATGATCGTCTCACCGGCCCCCAGCGACAGCGAGGCCACAACGGCTGCTGGTCCGAAACTGCTCAGCAAACGAAAACATTTTCCCAATGAGAACGGCTCAGCATAGATACCGCTGGGCGGAGGAATCCGAATCGACGGTGCGGTCATGAACGGCCTCCGCATGCGACGATCGTTTGCCCGGTGACGAAGCTCGAATCCTCCGAAAGCAAGAATCGCACGACATTCGCGATCTCATCCGGTTCGGCCATGCGTCCTAGCGGTGTGGCGGCAATCAATCGCGCGACGGCATCAGGATTCGCTGACTGAGCAAGATCGGTATTTGTCAGCCCCGGCGCGACGCAGTTGACTCGCACATGTGGCGCGAGCGCCGCCGCGCAGTGTCGCGTGAAGGCAATCACGGCCGCTTTCGTCGTTGCGTAGTCGATCATGTCCGGCTTGAGCACTTTCGCAGCCAGCGACGAGATATTCACGATTCGCCCAAAGCCCCGCGCAATCATTTCGTCCTTCACGGCCCACGTCACGAGAAACGGCCCATCCACATTGACTGCAAACATCTCGCGCCACCGAGCGTACGATACCGCCGTGTGCGGCTTCGATTCTGCGATTCCGGCGTTGTTCACCAGCAGGTCCACCGGCCCCAACTCGCGACGCACCGTGTCGATCAACCGCTGCACACTCTCCTCGCTGGACACGTCGGCTTGCACGGCAATGACACGCTCTGCATCCGCTTCGATCAACCGCACTGTTTCCTCGGCTGCAGCTGCCTGCCGCTGATAATTCACAGCAACTCGAGCTCCTTGAGCCGCAAGCATCCGGCACACCGCCCGCCCGATGCCACGAGCGCCGCCCGTCACCAGTGCCGTCCTTCCTGCAAAGAGCTTCTCGGCCATGAATTCACTCCAATGACGACAGCATTTCCAGTGTCGTCTCAACCACGGTCGGTGCCCATTCGGGCGTGAGCTGCGAGGCCAACAAATAGTTGTAGTGCGACTCAATGACCTCCATGCCACCTTCAGCGAATGCTTCCGGCGGCGGGATGTAGCCGATGCAACCGTTGCTGTAGCCCAGAAACATCGTATGCGGCAGCCTCGAACGGCGTTTGATTTCCAGTCCCAATTCGGCGAGCGGTTCAGCGGAGACTGTCGCGAGGCCGATGTCATTGATCCGCATCGCCCAGAGCTCGATCTCGCGCGTGACGATGCGATTGCCGGCAGAAACGAGCCGATGCCGTTGCTCTGCCCAGGCAAACATTCGCTGCGCGACCTGTTTTGCGCCGAGTGAACTCCCTGCAAACGCGGCTTCACGCGCCGCTTTTGTGAGAGCCAGTTCCGACTCGGCCGTCGCCAGATCAGGCAGCGGCGCCAGCGGCAGATTCAATCGACGACGTGTGACTGACAGATGACTGATCGTAGCTTGCGGAGTCGGCTCGTAGTCCCACGTCGAAATTGCGGCGACTGACCTCACGATCCGTCGCGGTCCGCGCTGATTGTGTGTCCGAATCTGCGCCCAGACTTTCAGCGTTTCACCACCGAGCATCAGCCCCAGCCGCCGCAGGTCCTCGAACTGCTCTGGTCCGCCGCTGCCGATGCCACACGCCGGGTTGATGTTGCCGGCTGCTCCTTGCAGAAACAGCGATGGAGCACCGATCGCTGACTCGATCACTTCGCGAGCTGGCCCGATAAAGTCGGGCGAATACGACAACGTCTTGGGTCCCAGCACGACGGTGTGACACGCTGCCGACATCACCACCGCCAGCGGCTTTCCGGCCAGATCGTCGATGCGGATCACATCCACCGCGCGATCGATCGGTCCGTCCAAGTTCTCACCGATGATGATGCCGCCGTCGGGCATCTTCTCACGACGATTGACTCCCAGCGGCGCGGCCCCACGCCCGCTTCCCAACCGCGCCGGCTGTCGCTTCAACCAAGCTGAACTCGCCGCGCCGAGAAGCACGTCTTCCAGATGCTCGACATATCGTTCTTGAAGTTCGCGTTGAGGCGAGTCCTCCTGTTGCCATCCGGGAAACATCGGACCCAAGTGCGTGTGACTACCGTTGAGCAACACATTCTCACCCGGAATCCCCAGCCGCTGTCCGATCGCCGCGCGGATGCGATCCGAATACGGCATGGGCACGAAGAGCAGGTCGAGCCCCGCGATCACAACGCTCGTTACACCATCCGACAGCACCAGCACCGTCGCCGTCAGTTCGCGCTCGACATCCTGTGAGCATCCCTCTTGAACTGTATAGCCCAGCAGCCGAATTCCAATCGGCGGAGTGATGATCGTTCGCGCTACGCCAGCCAAGAGAAGACGAGCGGCATCAGCAGAAGTCTCGGACATTCTTCGCTCACTTTGCATTCACTGTTTTTGGGCTTACTTCCTGAAGTCACGGAGCTGCTCGCTGGCCGCGACTTCGAGCGGGATCTGTTCGCCGAAGACATGGCCATGAATGCCGGCGTATTCGCGAAGAGCGACGTGAAGGTGCTCGAGGCGGACACGGATCCCCTGCTCTTTGTCGATCGCCAACATCTTTAAATTGATCGGCACGAGTCGTTGTTTCTCGTCTCTGGCACCAATGACCCGATGGCCTGCAATGCCGGGGCCGAGAAACCTGATCGAGCCGATTGACCAGTGATCCTTGCCGTTGCCATTGTTGTACATCGGAGTGCGCCCCGTTTCGCCTTGGATGATGACAACCAGCTTCTCGCGGATCTTCAAGCCTTCGGCTCGGCGGAGCTCGCAATCGATGCCGATGGTCAGAAAGAGGTCGTTGAAGCGTTCCAGAGGCCGACCGCCTAAGGAGTCGAGTTTTAAGAGGGCACCTCCGCCGTGTTCCACACCGCCGCTCGCCTTGAGCAACAACCGCGATTGATCCTCGTCCTTCGCCGCAGCCCTGGTTGGAAACGCTTCGCAGTTCTGTTGAATCCATTTCAGATCTTGACCATGAGCGGGCTCGGACGGCGACAACATGAACTCAATTTCGGCCGCCTCTCCTTTCGGGTTGTGGCCGCGGAGACAAGTCCGCTCACCCACTTTGGCCCAGACTTCCTCTTCGAAGAAGCGATCTTTGAAAGTACACGCCGGTGCAGGTTGAGCCGAACCCGCCACTGCCTTCAACGATAAATCGCGGTCGATCGAAACACCCCAGATTAGGACACCGCATACGATCGTCAGCCGCACCGAACGACACAGCTCGAAACGCCGCTTCGCACGATCGGTCATTAGGTATCCTCAAGGAGACTTGGAATCGAACCCTGCAGAAACTTGTATCGGTTTCAGCGACGCTGCGCATTCCATGACCGGAACGCGAAAGACACGTCGATGCAACCCTCGTCCAACGTGCCTGTCGAATTCCCTCTGTGGGGTGGCGATGGAGAGAACCGTCGCATTCAATACACAATGTCAGGATCGCTCGAAATGAAACGAAGACGGAATCGACGAAAGAGACCATGACAATCATCGTGTTGGCCAAACGGAATCGTGTGCTGGCTCTAGCCGCTGTAATGCTCGTTTTGCAAGTTGGGCTTTCTGGGCAGAGCACCTCGGAAGAAACACCCGGCAAGAAGGTCGCCACCGAAGAAGCCACTTTCAAAGGGCAGATAAAACCTCTGCTCCAAACCTTCTGCGTACGCTGCCACAACGCGGACAATTTGGAATCGGGGATTCGCGTCGACCACCTGACCTCTGCGATGGAGGACCAGCACCTTCCGCTCTGGAAAGGCATCTTGAAGCAACTGGCCGACGGCAACATGCCGCCGGCTGACGAACCTCAGCCAACAGCCGAACAGCGCAAGTCGCTCACCGAGTGGATCACTGAGGCAATGAAGGTCGCCCAGTCTCGCCCCACTCCAAAGAACGGATCGGTCCGACGACTGACGGTAGCCCAGTACCGGAACACACTCCGCGATCTTCTGGGATTGCAGGAAGATCTCACGGATGCGTTGCCGCCCGATGGTATTTCCAAGGATGGATTCGCCAACAACGGGCACACGTTGTTGCTGTCTCCGCTGCAGGTTGAGACCTACTTCGACATCGCCCAGAAGGCACTTGACTTGTGCATCGTCGACGAACACACGAAGCCGGTGATTCAAAACTTCCGCATGGATTTCGGATCCTCAATCAATCAGCAACCCTGTCCCGACAAGCTGGTTTTGGGTGCCAACAGTGCTCTGCTGAACAACACGGACTTCGTTGTGACCGAGTTGAAACCCTCGAAGTCGTTCGACTACCGGCCGTTCGCGATGCAAACCAAATTCGAGTTCATCGAAGGCTACGTCGGCAACGACACCATCCGAGCCTGGAAGACATTCGACAGCATCTATCACTCGGTCTTCGCCTGCGTACGCGGGACGCCGGGCTATCCAAAGGGGGAGGCGTATCAGGTCGTTCCCGGCGGCTTGTTGCTGCGGCCGGCGATTCCGAGTCCCGAAATCTTTGGCCAGTCGAACACTTATGGGCCGATGGCGAATTTCAAAATCTCGCTCCGCGAGTTACCGGAGCAGGGAAACTTCCGGGTCACAGTGAAGGCCGCTCGTTACGACGAAGGGGAACTGGATGCACGAGACAAAACATTTGCACGACGCTCGCCCTCTCTCGGCGTTTATCTTGGCCTGCGTCGCGACTGTGGCAGCACTTTAACACGAGTCGGCGAACCGCAGTCCATCGCAAACTCCGAGCTTCAGGAATTCATCTTCGAGGGAGCAATCAACGATTTCCCGGCACCCGACGTCGAGAAGGACAACGTCAATTACCTGGCAGGCATTCGCGAGATCGGAGTCCGCAGCGAATACACCGACGGCCGCGAGATGCCCCGACTGCTGATTCGGTCGATCGAGTTCGAGGGACCATTCTACGACTCGTGGCCACCGGCTACTCATCGCCAGATCTTCATCGAGTCGCCGCACAAGAATGATCCAGCCACTTATGCTCAGGAAGTGATCCGCTCGTTCGCCACGCGTGCTTTCCGCCGACCAGTCACGGCCGCCGAACTAGCAACGTTGTTCGAAGTTTGGAAGAAGTCGTTCAGCCAGCACGACGCGCCAGCGAATGGCCGAGAGTCCAATAACGCTGACCACTCGCTGAAGCGTCGGGCTGATTTCCGGCAGAGCATCAAGGACACGCTGCTCGTCGTGCTGACGTCGCCTCAGTTCTTGTTCCTGATCGAAAATAGCAGCAGCCCGGCCGCCGAGGATCTCGATCCCTACGAACTGGCCTCGAAGCTGAGCTACTTCCTGTGGAACGCAACGCCCGACCATCGTCTGCTTGACCTTGCTGCGAAGAACACGTTGCATCAATCGCTGGATGCGGAGATCGAGCGAATGATCCGCGACCCGCGCTTCGGCCAATTCATCAGCGAGTTCACGTCGCAGTGGCTGAGCCTCGACAAGTTCGACGTCGTGGCGGTCGATGCTCAGCGATACCCAAAGCTCACTCGCGACACGAAGACACAGTTGCGGCAAGAGCCGGTTCAGTACATTCGATATCTGATCGAAAAAGACCTGCCGTTGCGAAACGTGATTCAATCCGACTTCCTGGTCGCCAACGAAGTCACCGCGAGCTACTACAACCTCGGCGATCGCACGGAAAACGGATTTCGCTTCGTCCCGCTCAAGCACGAGAACGATCACCTCGGCGGCGTGCTGACTCAGGCCGGCATCCTTGCGGGCTTGTCCAATGGCCGTGAATCCAACCCCATCAAACGCGGTGCCTGGCTGGCCAGAAAGATCATCGCCGCCCCCCCCGACGATCCGCCGCCAAACGTCCCGCAACTCAAGGAAGATGACGGCGTGAAGCTGACACTCCGCGAAAAACTGGAACGCCACCGCAACCAGAAAGGCTGCGCGAAATGTCACTCCGGTATCGATCCGTGGGGGATTCCGTTCGAGACGTTCGACGCCAGCGGCCTGTTCAAAAAAGACCCTGACCTCGATGCCCGTTCGACTCTTCCCGACAAAACCGAAATCAAGGATCTCAATGGTCTGAAGGCTTACTTGGCCAGAGATCACATCGATCAAGTCGCATTCAGCTTCCTCAAGCACGTCGCGACATATGCCATTGGCCGCAGCCTGACCTACAACGAACTCGCGTTTCTCCAAGAGCAGAAATTTCAATTGCAAGCCAACGACTACCGCATGCAGCAACTGCTCGTTTTCATCATCAAGAGTGATTTGTTTTTGAAGAAGTAGACGGCTCACAATCGCGGATATTGACGATCGCGTCTTTCGCGCGTCCGTGCTTTGGGGCTCTGACTTGACGCCTTAAGTCTCTGATTCAATCCCTGGAAGCCAAGTTGGATAGCCCTGCTCTGATGAGCGTGACACAGATCGCTGCAAGGCAGCCGTTCTTTGTCCAGCAGCTTGCTTTGACGACCTCGTGTCTCTTCTGATGGAATGATGTTTCATGTGCTCGATTGCAGTGTTGGACGGTGTGGCATGATTGAAACGTAGGCCCGTTTTCCGATTTCAGAGTGACCAACAAAGGGCTACTCGAAAAAAAGCGGGGACCAGCATCAACGCTAATTCGTGGAACTGCCCGACGCTGGTCCTCATGACTTACGTGAGCGCTGCCGTATGACCGCCCCGTCCAATTGCTTTGCCGATGTTTGCTCACCAAGATTTGACACTCGATCAATTCGCCTCTCAGGAATCTCGCATGACCACGCAGTGGCCCGACTCGAATGCCAGCGCTGAAGCTTTGCTGCGTGTCGCCGTTGACGCCGCGCACGAAGCGGGGGCGATTCTGAAAGAATGGGCAGGGCGATTCACGATCACGGAGAAAAGCCGAGCCAACTTGGTGACCGAAGCCGACTTCGCATCGCAGAAGGCGATTCATGAGCGGATCCACGGTCAATTCCGCGACCACAATTTCCTGGGAGAAGAGGGTCTCGCCGAGACTAACAGCGACTCACCGTGGCGATGGGTGATCGATCCGCTCGATGGGACGTCGAATTATGTGCATGGCTTCCCGTACTACGCCGTCAACATTGCCGCCGAGTTCGGCAAGGAATTAATGATCGCGGTGACCTTTGATCCGAACCGCGACGAACTCTTCACGGCAGTCAAAGGTCGCGGAGCGTTCGTGAATGGACAGCCGATCCGACCAACTCGCGTGACGGCGTTGCAGGATGCGATGGTCGTGGCGAGTTTGCCGGTTGCGTGCCGGCCGGATCATTACGCCGTCAAGCAATTGCTGAATGTGATGCCGCACGTGCAGACCGTACAACGAACGGGATCCGCCGCTCTCAACTTGGCGTATGTCGCTGCTGGCCGGATGGATGCGTTTTGGTCCGGTAGCCTCAAGCCGTGGGACATGGCGGCTGGAATTCTGCTCGTTCAAGAAGCGGGCGGCCGCGTCTCTCGCATGCACGGCGAACCGATCGACATTGAAATTCCCGACCTGCTCAGCACCAACGGCTTGGCGATTCACGATGCCTTGCAACAGTTGTTGTGATCGCGCCGGTGATAACACCTGCAAAACCCGCATGACATCCGGATGCTCCTGTCGAGCGTTCCGTTTGCGAAGTATATTGCGTGTGAAGTAGTTGCAACATCCGGTGGCTGCCCCCAAACATTCGCGAGCCCGACCATGTTCTACCGATTCGCACGACAATATCCTCGATGCCTCCGCCAGTGGCTGGCGCTGTGGTTGAGCGTGTTGTTGTTCGGGTCGTCGACAGGTTTTTGTCAGACAACCGCCGACAAACCGGGTGATCCTCCGACGGCGAAGCCAACAACACCCTCCCCCTCTGACACTTCGTCAGTTCGCGGAGTGAAACCTGGAGCGGAAGACGTTGTCCAAGTGATTGGACCGGATGGCAAGCCGCTCTTCATTCCACACGGCGAGACCTGGAAAGAATTTCAGAAATTCTTGAAGTCCCGCCAGGCGAATGATGGGCCGCTGGCTCCGCCGTTCAGTGTCAGTGGGGTTTTGTTCGAAGGTTCCACCGAGGCGAATGAAGACTCGGTGACGCTCGAGGCCACCCTGACAATCTTGATCAATCGCGACGGCGAAGATGTCCTCGTGCCGCTTCAGCTCAATGAGGCGACGTTGCTCAAGAAGCCAGCTCACTTCGGCAGCAACGAAGCGGAGTTCGACGCGTTCGATCGAGAAGATGGATATCAGTGCTGGCTGCGAGGCAAGGGGCTTCACGAGTTGAAAATGTCTCTGGCGGTCCCGATTCGGAAACAAGCCGCCGCCCGGAGGGTGATGCTGCGATTGCCCGAGACTCCTAAGAGTGAAATCAGGCTGAACGTGCCATTGCCGAAGGTCTCGGCGAAAGGCTTGGACCGTGGCTTTCTGCGGACCAAGCCGCTCGACAACGGCCGCACCGAGATTCATGCATTTGGCCCACCGGGAAACATATTGGATCTGAGTTGGCAATCGATCACCGACATCTCGGAAGCGAAACCGGAATTGCAGGCACTGACGTTAATCGTTGCTGACTTGCGAGCCGAGTCGCTTGTGCTGGAAGTGACACAGCAAATTCGTTCGATCCAAGGCTCGTTCGACAAACTCACCGTGCGGCTGCCTCCCGAGTTCGAACTGCTGGAAGTCACCGGTCGCGATGTCAAGGATTCTTCGAAAGTCGCCGATTCACCGCCGCGTGTGACCGTCACATTGGCTGCACCGACTGCCGGCCCGATTGAGTTGAAATGGGTCTTGTCAACGAAGGTCGCCGCAGATGCCGTGCGTTTGCCGCCGATCGAAGGGTTTGAAGTCGAAGAGGCCCGTCAACAAAAAGGACACGTCGTCATGATGGCGTGGGAAGGCGTCAACCTTCGCAAACGAGATGGCGAAGACCGCTTTGTGGATCAAGACACGTTGACTGCTTTGCGAGATGTTCCGGGCTTTCATGCCCCCGCGAATGGCACCCGAAGCACGACTGTCTATCGCTTCTTGAAGCAGCCATTCCGACTCGTATTCGATCTGCAAAAAATCGAATCGTATTTCACCTCGGAGCAAACCCATCTGGTACGCCTCGCCTCCACCCATGCAAATTTAGAGACGACGCTGACCATTCGCGTCTTTCGTGGATCGCTGCTCGACTTGACGTTGCCCTGGCCGGGATTCAAGCCCGAGAACTGGGAAGCGGTCACGAACGAAACTCCGGACATCGTCGAGCAAGTTTCCGTCGAGGACACGCCCAACGGCCCACAATTGCGAGTCCGGCTGATCGATCGCAAGACACGCGGCGATCAGGAATTTGATCTTCGGCTGACAACGCGCCGAGTGATTCCAACAGATGGGACGGCATTTGATCTGTCGTTGCCTTTTGTGGCGGCCAGTGGACAGAAGGCATCGACATTAGTGGTCGCACCCAGCAGCAACTTGGACGTGGAATGGTCTTCGAAAAACGAAGCGATCTCTCGACCGACGACGCCGGATAGGAAAGTCCTCGACCAATTGGAATCAACTCGCAATGTCACCGCTTGGAGGTGGGAAGCGGGTTCGCCGGAGTTCACCGCCAAGGCGAAAGTTCAACAGCAAACGATCTCCACCGATTCACTCAGTGACTTGGCCTTTGATACTCGCAGCGTGACGGTCACACAGCGAATTGGCTATGAGGTCGCCTTCGAACCATTGTCGCAGGCACGACTCATGGTGCCGCGCGGCATCTTGGAGCGGGTGCGGTTTCGATTGCGAGATTCGAATGGCCAATCAAAGTCACTGCCACCTCCCGTGTTCACCGCTTTGGAGATTGACCAAGCTCGGCAATGCCGGCTGTCATTGGATCCGCCACAGGTCGGGAAATTTGAAGTGCTCGCCGACTTCGACGTGGAGCAGACTGTTGACATGACCGCCGATAAGCCCTCGCAGGTCAACATCCCAGTGTTACAGTCGTCTGATGCGGAGTTCAGCGCGACGCGAGTGAAATGGAATACCGGAGACACGTTGGTTGCCTCGCTCGACGATCCCGCTTGGAAGCCGGAACTCGGTCCCGACAAGACTTCGTCGTGGAAAGCCAATGGAACCAAGTCCGTGATCCGCCTGGATGTGGCTCCGGCTGCTCATTCCTTGATGCAGGACTTCACGGTACATCGGGCACTCATTCGTACGGTGGTCAGCGAAGGCCGGCGACACTCGCAAGCGTTGTTTGAATTGGATCATGACGTTCGCGAAATTACTTTGACACTTCCACCGGGTATTTCCTCCCAGCCGTTTCAGGCCTGGTGGAACCACACGCCAGTGACTGTGGAAACATCCGCTCGTGATCAAGCTACTGGCAACACCGAAATCCGATTGCGCCTGGCTCAGTCATCGGCAATTGCTACGGCTCTGCCAGAGACTGCTGATCGCATCGACAAGATCAAAGGACAGCTTTGGCTCGATTATTATTCGGACGAGTCCGCGCACTTTGGCTGGAGCAATCAGATTCAACTGGTGACACCACAATTCGCAAGCACGGTTTGGGTGGCACAAACGATCTGGCAGGTCGCCCTGCCGGCGGATCAGCATCTGCTGACGACTCCTCGCGATTACGCCGCCCAGTTTCACTGGGATCGCTCGCTGCTGTTGTGGAGCCGCCGGCCGAACTTCGGATACGATCGTATCAATCGCGTGCTCAACGACGCCGCTCCCAACGGAATTGACTCCGTCGCCTGGGAATCTGCCGTAACAGGCGAACCTACCGGCAACAACATTTACCCCGTGAGTTGCTTTGGCCCACCGCAACGGTTGGTTTTCTGGAGCATGAGCCGCTCCGCGGTGGTCGGCTGCGGCGCCGGACTGGCGTTGTTGCTTGGATTCCTGTTGATTCGCATTCCGGCGACTCGGCACGTACTGACGTTTCTCGTTGTCGGCTTCATCATGTCACTCGCCGCGCTGTGGTTCGCTGAACCGGTGAAAGTGTTACTACAACCAGCGATCTTGGGGGCTGCCATGTCGGTAATTGCCGCAGTCATTGACCGCGTCGGTCGTCGCCCAGCTCAATCGCCGATGGTCACTCTGGCGTCACCGAGCGATTTTTTGACCCCCTCGGGAACGAGTGCGCGACTTCCCAACTTGTCCGTGATCGCCGACGCCTCGACGGCTCCGCCGCAAGTCGCGCTCCCCAGCGAACCGATCTCGGCTTCCGGGTCCATGTCAGGAGCCCGATCGTGATGCAGCAGCATTGCAAAATGCAAACTGCAAATTGCCATTCGCAATTTGAAAGGCGAGCAATCTCCCGTGCGAGTTCGCCGTCCAGTTTCCACATTGGAATCTGCTGTTGGCAATTGGCCATTGCCTGCGTACTGCCTTGGATTCTGCTGCTCACGACGGCACAGGCCGAAGACCAGCTCCCAACGGTTCGACAAGTTTTCGTCCCAGTCGACAACCCCAAAGATTGGCCGAAAGGTGAGCGCGAGTTGGTCCCGTTCGAGGAGTACCTCAAACTTCGAGATGCGAATCCAAGCAGACGACCGGCGCGGCGCGGGACAAACATTGAATGGCAGTCTTTATCCGCGACGTTTGATCCGTCGCGCGGCGTGCTTACTGACGGACGCTGGGAGGCGGAGGTACGCGGAAGCGAGGATCAAACGAAATTGCTGTCGCTGGAGCCGCTCGACTTGCCGATCTCGGAGTTGAAGTGGGGCGATGGCGATGCCGTGTGGGGTACGAGTCCATCGGGCGAGACAATGTTGCTCGTCGATGCCGCGGAACGGCGCTTGGAAGGAAAGTTCTCGCGGCAAGGACGGCGTTTGCAGCGCACGTGGCAGTTTGATTTGCGATTGGCCACCGCCACCGTGTCGGAATTTAAGCTGCGAGTACCGACGAAGTATTCTCTGACCTGTTCCACCGCAACGATTCGCGGTCCACTGACGAGCGGCGAAGAAGGTTGGCGGCAGTGGCATCTCAACCTGGGGAGTCAATCTCGCTGTGAACTCTTGTTCGTCGAATCGCCAGCTGCAGCGCCCACGGTACCGCTGGTCGTCTACGAGCAGACCTCGTCGTACAAGCTGCGCGAAGCTGAAATCGAAGTGCAATGCGAGTTCGACGCCGAAATCTTTCACACGCCAAAAGCGACCTTGGAATTCGTCGTCCCCGACGATTTGTCGATCTACACCGTCGGATTCGCCGGAGATTCACGATTGCCATGGCGTGAATTGCCGCGTGCGCCGGGGCAACTCCGTCAGATCGTCGTCACGTTGCCGGAACCACAGATTGGACGCGTGCGAGCGTTGCATCTGCTGGGTGGCGTTGCCGTCAAGTGGCATCCGGCACTGACTCTGCCGCGGGTGACACTGGCCAATGGTTGGTTCACGAGAGGCCAATGGAACGTATCGGTCGACGCACCGTTGGCGTGGCGCGCGTTGCGGCCGGTCGGTTTGCGGCTGACGGAAGTCAATGCGACCTCACCGACCACACGACGTCTGGCCTTCACACAGTACTTGCCGGATGCCGTATTGGGGATTGACATCTCATCCCCGGAAGCGCGGTTGAGTTCGCATGGTTTACTACGACTCAGTGCTCGCGAAACGACGTGGCGGCTCACCAGCGAGTGGCTGTGGCGATCGAACACGGGCGTGGCATTTGGCACCCGCTGCCGAGTCCCGGTGGGTTGGGATGTCCTGGATGTGCAATCGTTGCCGGAATCAGCGCCGTCGGAAGTGCGGCACTGGGACGTCGTCAAGAACTCTGCCGGCGAACAAGTGCTGGTCATCGACTTTGCGACGCCTCTGGAAGGAACCGCAGCGCAGCGCATCCAAGTTGTCGCTCGTCGCGCGCGAGCACTCGCGGCGGAACGTGACTCGTTCGAATTGCCGATGCCGCTCGATTGCCGGCACTCGGAACAATTGCTGATTGTGCAGCCTCCTGCCGGTTGGCGATGGGACATGCCCAATACCGAGATCATGCCAGCTCCGATGGCCAGCAAGCGACTGGGCAGCCCGTGGCTGGACTTTGAATTGTGGAAAGAGGAGGCACCTTTTTGGACCACAAACTCATTCCTCAGTCGCACGACACAACTCAATGTGCCGTTGCGATCGATTGCCGCATTTATTCCCGACGCCGCTCAGCCGGTAAACATGCCGGCGCACTCAGCCGCCGCCAGCGGACCAGTCGCAACCGCAGCAATCGGCACTGATGATCCGTTGGCGAACTCCAACGCAGCGTTTCCCGAAGCGGCGACCGAGCAATTGGTGTGGACGTCCGCCAATTTGCGATCTCTGATTTTTCCGGGGGGCAATGGAGACGACATGCACCTGTTGTCGCTGCGAGCCGCGCAGGTCGCGCGCGTGGGACGTCTCGAATTCGACCTGTCGACACCTGCCGAAATGGTTTCCGTACGGATGAACGGGATTCGCGTCGAACCGCAGCGAGAAGGGAGCCGTTTTCGGTTACCGACTATTCCGCAAGGGGGATTGCAAACTTTGGAAATTCAATATCGCGTCCCCTCTGACCGTACCCTTTTGCGAAATCGCCAATCGATTCCAGTGCCGCGAGTCAATGCACCGGTCCTCGGCTTTCGCTGGCTGTTCGCGCTTCCACCCGAGGCACGACTGTCGGAAGAACCGAACGGTCTGCGCCTGTTACAATCACTCGAACCGACGCCGTGGTCGCGGCGATTCTTTGGGCCATTGGGTCGCGACAGTTCGGAACTTTTCAATCCATTTTCCGAAAAGGCCTGGAGCAAGTTATGGGAACCTTCTCCGCCAGCGCAAAGCGAGGAGAGTACGCTCGAAACCATGTTCGCCCCGCCCGGCTGGCGAGTGCGTGAGGCAATTGCGGCGACCTTACCATCGGAGATTACTTGGCTGACCTGGAGCGGCGTTGAGGTCCGCGTTCTGGCTTGGATCGGGATGCTCGTGAGCGTCTCCGTTGGATGCCTGCTGCGTGCGCGATGCGTGAAGCCGCGTCTCCAAGTCGCCGCGTGTTGGATGGGTTTTTGCGCGGTGGGTGTGGTGCTTTCCGCTCCAGTTTATGCGGAAATCCTGGGTGGGTGCTTTGTCGGCGCAGTGATCGCCGCGCTCATCCCACGGCGAATGGTGATGAGCTACGCCCAACAGCATGAGGCGGCCGGCCGTGGCGCGTTCGAGGCAACTGTCGCGTTTCAGCGAGTTCTTGGCGCCCTGGTGGTCTCGGCAGTCATCCTGTCGTCCGCGTTTGCGCAAGACACGAAAAACACGGACGAGACAACTGCGACACAAGGCCAGGTGTTCGATGTGTTAATTCCCGTCGACAACCCCGCCGATGCGGCAGAGGAAGTTGTGCGTCCATCAGAAAAGTTGCCATTGGCCTTCGTGCCGAAAGAGCTGTTGCAACGCTGGCGAGAGCGACGTGCTCAATTTGCCGATCCAACCAGCTTGATTGAATCCGCGCGTTACGAAATGGACTGGCAAAGTGGTTCGGTCAGAGCCGAGTTTCGCGTGCATCGCTTGCAGTCTCAGCAGCCGCTGACCTTACGATTCCCTTTCGTCAACGTGCCGCTGGCGGGACCGAATGCCTGCTTGGTGGATGGTCAATCGCGCACTGTGACCGTCAGCGAAACTCATGACGAATTTCTGGTGGACTTGCCCGCAATCGATGCCAAACTTACCAACGAACAGGCCCGCGAAGGCTCGAATCCTGTCAGCAACGCGGCAACTTCGCCGCCAGATTCATCGGGTAACACGTACCGAGTCGCCACTCACCTCGTCGTTTTTTCCCTGTTGCCCCCGATCGCCACCGAGGAGAGTTTGCAGCGAGTGCGACTGACGATTCCAACTGTGCTGGCAAGTCATGTCGTCGTGAAGTCCCCGCCAGGGTCAGAAGTAGACTTCCCTTTGGCGCGAGGCGAACAGCAAGGCAACTCTGCGGCGGCAGCCTGGACTGTGCGACTCGGAAAAATGCGCGAATGGACGCTGGATTTGCGACCTTCGGGGGTGGCTCGCCCCCGCAACAACGTGGAGTTCAAGGCCGAGGTGTCATGTTTGGCAGAACTCACACCACTCGTCTTGCGGCAACGTTATCGCGTGCGGTACGCGGTCGCATCCGGAGAAGTCAACGAGGTCGCATGGCTGCTGCCGCGCGGTGTATTGCTGCGTGATGGCGAGGTCACAGCGGACGATCTGTTGCAATGGTCGCTGGAGCCACTGGCCGATGGTCGGCAACGCTTGATCGTGGAATTCGATCGACCACAGACCGGCGATTTCGTCGTGGATGTCGCGGGCATCCAGCCGCCGCTGGGCACTCCAGAACAACCACGCTGGGAGCCTTGGATCATCGACCAGACCACCAGCAGCGTGGCAGGTGAAGACGGCTCCAAGACGCGATCGTTCGCCTTGGGCATCTCAACTCTGCCGGGATTCAGAGTCACGTCTCCAACCGAGGCCGATCGGACTGTGCCTCTGAGCGAAAACGCGTTCGTGAAGAGTTGGGGCACGGTAACGTTCGCTCGGCAACCGCAACTGACTTTGCAGGTGCTAACACCGGCGGAGTTGACATTTGCCATCACTCCGCTGGTGCCACAGCGAAAGGTGCGGCACGATCTGTTGCTCAAAGTCGGGCGCCAATCCTTTGAGTGGGAGTTGTACGCCGAAGTTGCGACAGTCGGTTCTCCTGCATTTCAGCATGACGTGACGTTGGCCCCAAGTTTTCAAGCCGACGAGGTCTCGGTCACCGAGGACGAAGCCGAGCGGCTCGTCAATTGGACTCAAACGGATCGCCGAATGTCGTTGTTCCTGCGCGATTCGACAACCGGAATTCAAAACATGGTCTTGAAGGGTCGCGACGCCGTACCCGCCGATGGCCGCCTGCCCATCCCCACACGCTGGTTCGCCGATGCGGAATCGGCAGAGTTCTTTCTGCGAGTGACGCACGATCCCAGTTGGCATGTCGAAGTGCTCGACGACCAGCAGGTTCCACTCAATCCCGGCGAACCCGGTGGTGTAATTCCCGATCAGACCGAATTATTGCTGGGCAAATTCCGCGCGGATTCAAAGACTGAGTCGTTTGAAGTACGACTCACGCCACATCAACCCGCCAGTCATGCGGCGGCTTGGACGCAGGTGTCGCTGAGACCTCGCGATTCTTGGTCGTGGCGGCATGTCGAGCGATTGCTCGACGACGGTCAAATCATCGCCCGCATTTTTTGGCCAGCCACGTGGGCCAGCAGTGGCTCGATCCGATTGTCTCCCGCGCTAAAAGAACTCACACGTCGACCGTTGCCGGATGGCATCGAGTTGACCGTGCAGTCGTTGCCCGACATCGCGGGCCCGCGTGAAGTCTTGTTTGAGTCTCAACCAGCCGCACCGGCAGCGGACGTTGCGCCGCCAGTGAATTCCGCATCCCTTCGTATCACGCCTCCGACGTCATTGGATGTCGCCGAACGGGCGCACCACTGGCTGGTCGCTGATGACTTGCAACTCTGGTTGCCAAACTCGGCGACAATTGCTCTGCAGCCGCTCGTGGACTTGAAGTCACTTCCGGATCACCTGCCGCAGACACCGGCCGAAGATTCGGCGAAATGGCTTCAAATTCCCAGCATGTCCGTGCTCGAATTGACTCAGCCTGAACCGGCTCAAACACCGCCGTCAGCGAAACTGCTCGGGATGGAAACGACCCTATGGGTTGCCGATGGAGCGATCACTCATGGCCGTACCTGGCTGTTGCTGCAACCGCACGGACTGCGTGAGTTCGTGATGAATCGGCCAGACAACGTGAATTGGATCGCGGCATTCGTTGGCGAGCGTCCCCGCATACTCACAGAAGAGTTATCGGAGAATTCTCTTCATCTCGACGAACTGCCGAACGAACCCGTGGTTTGGCTGTCGATCTTCTGGCGGATCGGCACGGCACAACGTGATCGCATCGTCGCGCGGCAGGATACCCAGTTGCCGATGCCGGCAGACGCGTCACTGCGCTCAGCGCGTCACGATTTGACATTGATTTCCTCCGGGCACAGCAACCTTTCTTCAACACACGGAGCACGCCGAGTCCAAGATTGGGATGGCCATCTCGCGCGAGCAGCGAGCATTCTGCAAGTCTTGCCGACGTCGCCGGCGGCAATGAACGGTTCACTGCGGCGCTTGTGGCAACTGGCCGAAAACGACCTGGAGGAAGCTCGCCGATTGATTGAAGCGCTCCCCAATCTGGGTCGGATATCCAACTTGCCCTCATCCGCAAAATCCGAATCGAGCAGCCCGATGGATAACATGCCCCACGAAACAGCGCGTGAGCAACTGCGAACCGTGCTCGCAGACGCGGCGGCCGTGCGCTCGCGCTTTGCCTCGTCATTACCCGCTTTGGTGTCTTCAGCTGACATGGAACCTTGGACCAGTGACGTGTGGCGCCAGGCACCGAACTCCTGGACCGCAATTGCCGAATCGCGTCCCTCCGCGCGTTTGTCGATCATTGTGGTGGATCGCCGCTGGCTCACTTGGATGATCGCGTTGCTGGCGGTCGTACCGGTTATTTTCCTGTTTCGTGCGTGGCTGCGCTGGCAAACCGGCGAGTGGCTGGCGTTGCATCCGTTTCTCGCGTGGGCTTGCCTGGGATTCATTTGGTGGACGTGTCTGGCGCCCAGTTTGATCGGCTTTGGACTCCTCGTGGTCACGGCAGTCATTGCGATTCGACATCGTTGGCTGCCACCTTCGAAGGTTCAGGCCGCCAACTGACGAATCTCGACTGGTCATTGATCATTGGCTGTTGGGCGTTGATGATTTGCGAATGACATCTGCATTGCTTCGCGACCTGGACAACGCTCACGTCTGGCATCCGTTCTGCCAGATGCGTGAATTCGTCGCCGATGACGCCCCGATCATCACCTCCGCCAAAGGCTTCGAGTTGATCGACACGGATGGTCGTCGTTACCTCGATGGTGTCTCGTCGCTGTGGTGCAACGTGCATGGGCATCGCGTGCCAGAAATCGACCTTGCTCTGCGCGAGCAACTCGATCGAGTCTCGCACAGCACGCTGCTGGGGCTGTCCAATGTTCCCTCCATTGAACTCGCCGCCGATTTGGTCCGTCGCGCGCCGACCGGACTGACGCGTGTGTACTACTCCGACGACGGAGCGACGGCTGTCGAAGTCGCGCTTAAATTGGCATACCAATTTCATCGACAGAAGCCTCAGCCGGAATCACGCGACCTGTTCGTCGGCATTTCTGCTGCGTATCACGGCGATACGGTGGGGACAGTCAGTCTCGGCAACATCGACGTCTTCCATCGCAGCTATGAGCGGTTGCTGTTCCCAACGTTGCGAGTCCCCTGCCCTGCGGTTACTCAACTGCCACCCAGTTTCGATGCCGCCTCTTGGCAGCAGCACTGCTTGGATGAACTCGAACGAACTTTGGCCGCGAATGCCGGTCGTGTTGCCGCATTTGTGATCGAACCGTTGGTGCAAGCCGCCGCGGGAATTTTGGTGCATCCAACGGGATATCTGCGTCGCGTGCGTGAGCTCACTCAGCGACATGGAATCCTGTTGATCGCCGATGAAGTCGCCGTCGGATTTGGACGGACGGGAACGCTGTTCGCGTGCGAGCAGGAAGAGGTCGTCCCGGATTTCCTGTGCCTGTCGAAGGGGATCACTGGCGGCTACCTGCCGCTCGCCGCGACGCTGACAACCGACGCCGTTTACGAGGCATTCCTCGGCGACGCGGCCTCGGGACGGACCTTCTTTCACGGACACACCTACACCGGCAATCCGCTCGGTTGCGCCGCGGCACTGGCATCACTCAAACTGTTCGAGACGAATCGCGTACTCGACAACGTCGCCGAGTGCTCAGCGCTGTTGACTCAGCGATTGGAGGAAATTCGCGACTCGCCTAATGTTGGCCAGATCCGACAAAAAGGCATTCTCGTGGGCATCCAATTGGTCGCCGACAAAGCGACTCAACAAACCTTCGCCCCGGAGCAGCGCATCGGTCATCAAGTCACGCTGGCAGCGCGAAGGCGAGGACTCTTCACGAGACCGCTTGGCGATGTGCTGACGATCGTTCCGGCTCCCGCTATGCCGCCCGAATTGGTCAACCGAGTTTGCGATCGGCTATTTGAGTCGCTTCTGGATGTACTTATTCATCGCACGTGAGCAAGTACTGTCTGGGTGAAGTTTTTGTAACAAGCTAAAAATGACTGCGCGTGTCATGTCGCGCTGGGCAACGACTCATTCATTTGGCTGTGCGTGCCTGACGCTGGTCGTCATCGGTGCCAGCTCCGTGTTTGTTCTTTTCGTACAAAACTTCATTGAAGCGCCACAATAAAAATCGAAGCGAATCCTTCTTATCGACGTGATCCGAAACGCGGATGAGTCACAAATCCGTGTCATTGATTGCGATTTGCTTTCACGCGAAATACGAATCACGGCTCCTAAAGACTTGGAATTCATCGAATCCCCAGCCGCCTCGGCTCCTATTTACTCTTGCCAATGTCTCTGATGGCGGCGGAGTGGTCGCATTCTGAAGGAATTTGACGCCTTCACGGGGAGCGAGTCAGTCGATGCAATTTCCTACGAATGACTGTGTATCCGCAGATGCTTGGGGTCACCTTGAGTTCAAAGCACCCCTTTGAGCTCACTATTTTTATTCAGGATCGCGTGATGCTGAAGTAAAACAAGCAAGGCAGGACGTAACGTTTCGTCGCAGCGTTCGGCCATTTTCTGAAACACTCGTCAACTGTAAAAGCACGAATGTCACGACCGATTCAGCCATGTAAAGTCTGGCGGCGAGTCCGTGGCTTTCGACGGCAGTGCATCGCACCGGCGTGAACGTCTTCGGAAGACCGTCTCCACTGTCACCGCGACGGCGAGAAACGTCGCCAGAATGCCGACAGCCAAATACGTCAGCGAGTGACTGCCCCCCCCAGAGTGGGACGTGGGCGGCTTGGGCCGCGACAACACGGTCAATGTTTTCGCTAACACAAGCGGAGCGGTATGAAAATCGTGGGCCGTCGCGTAGCTGTATCGCTTGAAGAAGTAGCCAGAGAGACGAGCACGAATCGGTGGCTGCAAATCCTCCCCGAGGCGAACATCGTCTGGCAGGCTGGCACAAATCACTCGGTACGGATTCATCCCCGAGTCGACGGTGAACAGCCACGCCTCGAAAGACTGGTCCGTCAATTTATTGAGCCGTCGAATGTCTCCTTCAATCGTCAGGAGTTCGCCGCGAAAGCGATCGCTGTCGAGCATTAGCAACGCAAACGGCACATCCTTTTGAGCCAGCGGTTCAAGCTCCGCCAAGGACGTGTTGCGAACCTTCGCCAAGATCGCGTCGTAGGCCGGAATCTCCGCGGCGGTGACTCCGAACGTATTGTCTTTGATCGAAGTCAAAATCGACTTGTCGAGCCGCGCATCGCTGGCGGATGGTGGCGCGGAAGACTCGCCGACATCAATCGTGAATTGCTTCGAAGCCGCGACCACGCGAATCGAGTCGTCTCGCAAAGGCGACGAAACATCCTCCCGCGGTTCCTTCAGAATCCGTCTCAATCGCTGAGTCTCTTCTGCGCTGATCTCCGCCGAACCAAATTCAGGTTTTGGCATTCGAGCCTGCCGGAGCGACCAGCTCAGGATCAGCAAAGCCGGCGCGAGGGTCATGGCCCATAGAATCATTCGCCAACTCGGCCCAAGTGGCGGCGGCGACACGTTGGAAGAAGTATTAAATCTCATGGATGAGATTGTCTTGAGTCGCCATGCAGTTGTCATCGCTTGGGGACTCGCTGCCGAGTTTCGCATTCGTTGTTGACTGCGTTTGAAAATCGGACGGCGCGTCGTCACGATACTCCCCGACCTGCCGTTTTGATTTTTTTGGGAGTATGCTCATGCTGCGCAATAGTTGCCGTGGAGTTTCCGCCATTGCTCCGTGGTTCGTCTTGATGGGAATGCTGACTCTGGCTGGAACAGCACTTTCGCCGGCCTTTGGCCAGGAAGAGGACGAACCCGCCGCAAAACCTGCCGCGAAATCCACCGACGTGGGAGGCGATACTGCGGACGCGCCGGCCGAAAGCCAATCGATGCTGATGTGGCTGATCGAAACATCGGGACTGATCGGAGCGGTCATTCTGGTCATCTCGATCTTCTTCGTGCATCGCGTTGTGACTTTGTTTCTGGAATTCAGACCCGAGATCGTGGCTCCGCCAGACTTGTTGGAACAGATCGAAGGTTTGCTGGCAAAACGCGACTACAACGGCGTCTATCAGGCCGCGAAGAAGAGTGAATCATCGTTGGGACAATTGTTGATTGCCGGCATGACGGCGATGTCGACAGGCCTCGGTGAGGCTCGCGAGGCGATAGACCGCACCGGCGAAGCCATCACCGTTCACATGGAAAAGCGAATCAGCTTGCTGGCGGTCATCGGCTCGCTGGGGCCGATGATCGGACTGCTGGGAACGCTCAAGGGCATGATCGGCGCGTTCAGCGGAATCGCTCTTTCGGGAACACAACTGAAGGCCAGCGAAGTCGCCGGCAACATTTCGGAAGCTCTCGTGCTGACATTCGAGGGTGTGGCCATCTCGGTACCGGCCATTTATCTCTTCGCATTGTTCAAAGATCGAGTTTCGACACTGACCGTCGACGTGCAGAATCTCTCGGACGAGTTGATCCGCAAGATGCACGCGGCGGCGCATTCTAAGACGGCCCCTCCGCAAGCATAGGTCAGCCTGACCAGGCCGACCTGGTGACTGACGAATCAACAGAGACCCTCAACACTCGGGTCGGACTGGAACGCCCGACCTGCTAGGAACTCGCCGGTGTCGCAATCATCCGAAGGAACGGCAGAGCCTGATCTCACGCCGCTGCTCGACATGGTTTTCCAGTTGATCACCTTTTTCATGCTGGTGATCAACTTCAAGGGAGCTGCGTTGGATCAATCGCTGCAACTCCCCGTGCTGGGGTCGGCTCGGCCGCTGGAATGGAAAGGTGACTACGAACCGCTGATGCTCAACGTGGATAACGAAGGGCGAGTCAAAGTCTTCGGGGCCGTCGTGTCGGCGGAAAAATTCATCACCGATGAGGCCGCCGATTTGAAGAAGAAACTCAAAGCTTCCGGCGAATCCAGCCCGAAGGAACTTCCCGTGCCTGTCGTGCTGCGTGCCGACAAAGGGACGCGGTTTCATCTGGTCAACCACGTCATCAAGCTCTGTCAGGACAACGGCTACGTCCAGTTCTCGCTCAGCGCGATGACCGGAACCGGCGAGGGGGGCCGTTGACATGGGCCGTCGCCGTCGTCATCACAAAACCAGTGGAGCGGTCAAGCTGAATGTGACCGCCATGCTCGATATGGCCTTTCAGCTTCTGGCCTTTTTCATTCTGACCTTCCGGCCAGCTCCGATTGAGGGGCACCTGTCACTGAACATGCCTCCGCCAATCCCGCAGACCAACGTGCAATCGACTCAGACCGTCGGCACCGAAGGGAATTCTGCCCCCAACCTGCACGCCCTGCATCTGTTCGTCACCGCGACGGAATCCGGAGATGTCGCCCAAATTCGCCTCGAATCCAATGTGATCGCAGCTGGTCGACTGACTCCAGCGACCGTGGCCGGGATCGGCCGCCGCATTGCTCCTTTGTTCGCCGCCGGAAACGTCCTCTACGATCGGATTCAAATCGAGGTTGATCGAGACCTGCGCTACGAAGAACTCTTGAAGCTGGTCGATGTCTGCGCCCAACAGAAGTTGCCCGATGGCAAGCCGCTCGGCAAAGTCAGCTTCGTCGAGATGCAGCGGTAATCGGAGCCACTCATGCGACGCCGCCTAGCACGTCCGTACGGGCACGCCCTTCCACCGATGCGCGGACTCTCGCTGCTGATGGGATTGCTCGTCATCGGCATGTTGTACCAACGTGCCAAGGAGCCACAGTTCTGGAGTTGGCTGACCAACGAAAGTCGAGCCGACAGCGCGGACGTGGATGAGAGTGCGCAGCCCAAGGAATCACTCCCGACTCCCCGCTCCGCGCTCGTTACTTCTGAAAATATTACTCCCGGTCCGAACGAGACCGACGCGGATGAACTCGCGCAGTTACGATCCAGCCTCAAAGTGGTACTCGATCGCCAACCGCTGCAGGACGTCGACATGTCGGCGTACTGGCAACTGATGCGTTGGAGCCGTACGCGGCCGATCGCCGAACTCGAAAAACTCTCGCGGCGCGACGTCCCGTACTCGCACTTGTGGGAAGAGCCGGACCTGTATCGCGGCCAACCAATTCGCTTGAAGCTGCACATCCGCCGAGTGCTGAAATACGAGCCGTCGAAAAATCCGCAAGACTTGAAAATAGTCTACGAAGCCTGGGGCTGGACCGAAGATTCCCGTTCGTTTCCGTTCTGCGTCGTCTTCCCGGAAAGACCGGACGGTTTATCGATCGGAACCGACGTGGACGGCGACTTCGTCTTTGTCGGCTACTTTTTGAAATGGATGAGCTACCAAGCCTATGACGTGAAAAAGTACGCCCCACTGCTTATCGGCCGCCTGCGTCCTGTCACAAGAGCGGTGGGCTCTGCAAAAGCCAGCGACTGGGAAACCTCATTCCTGATGCTCGTCGGCGGCATGCTGCTGCTCAGCTTTGTCGGCTGGGTCGCTATTTACGGTTTGCGTCGCCCACGCACCATCATGGCCGCAACCACCGCCCTCCCAGATCAGTTGCCGGACAACTGGCTCGCCGGGGCCGCTGACGATTCACGCTCCGAACCGACTGCGGCGCGTCTCGACGTGGAGAGTGCCTCCCCGCCAAGCGCCGACGCCATCGCATCACATCCGACCGTGACGACGCCCGAATCGACTCCATAAGGCGTGAGTTAATTCCGCCCTTGTCTCGTATTCCCACGGCAACGCTCTCTGGACTACCACTCGCAGCGCACACTGCACGCCTTGTGACCTTGGGAGCCATGATGGAATGGATTCAGCAGGTGATCGACCTGTTTCTGCACTTCGACCGACATCTGCGAGAGATGCTCGACTGGGTCGGCCCCTGGACGTACGTCTTTCTGTTTTTGATCGTCTTCTGCGAGACGGGACTCGTCGTGACGCCATTCCTGCCGGGCGACTCGCTGCTGTTCGCGGCCGGAGCACTCGCGGCCACGCATTCGCTCAATTTGGCGGTGCTGCTGGTTTCGCTCGCGATCGCGGCGATTGTGGGAGACGCGGTGAACTATCTGCTCGGTGCAAAGTTCGGGGAGCGATTTCTCGCCGCTCAGAAGATCCCGTGGATTCGTCAAGAGCATCTCGATCAGACACATGCGTTCTTTGAACGCTACGGCAACAAGACGATCGTGCTGGCCCGCTTCGTGCCGATCGTGCGGACATTCGCTCCGTTCGTAGCCGGGATCGGCCAGATGAGCTACCGGCAATTCGGCGTCTACAACATCGTCGGGGGGTGCGTCTGGGTGCTGTCCTGCACGAGCGCCGGGTACTTCTTCGGCAGCCGAGAAATCGTGAAGAACAATTTTCCGCTGGTCGTGCTGGGCATTGTCGGAGTCTCAGTCCTGCCGATCGTGTGGGAGGCCGCTCGCAGTCGCGCTCGACGCCGAGGCGCAGCATCTCAGCCCTCGGACAAGCCACAGTGACTGCACTTATTCGTCGGACACTTCCCGCACCGAGAACAAGATTCGGCCGATGCCGGCAGCATGGCAGGCGGACATCACCTCAGCCACTTTTTGATGCGGAACACGACCGTCGGCGCGGATCATCACCCCTTGATCCGGGTAATTCTTGCGGGCCGCTCGCAGCCGAGCCGTCGCCTCGGAGATGTCAATGACGTCATCGTTGTACGCGATGGCCCCTTCGCGTGAGACACGCAACTTGATGTCGTCCGGGACGTCGGTCAGAGGTTGAGCGCTCGACACCACCGGGACTTGGACGTCCAGCTTCTGCTCATCCCAGTCGTAGAGCTTCGTGGCGGCCATGAAGAAAATCAGCAGCGTCAAAATCACGTCGATCATCGGCGTGAGATTGATGAACAGTGACTCGTCGGTCATCGTGGATTTGCTGTGCAGCATCGTGTTTCACAGATCGGTCAAGCGGACTTCTGTTCGCTGGCAAGTGCAGGAATGCGTCGCGGCTTCTTGTCGGCATCGCTCGGTTGCCCATCGCTGGAGACCAAGGCGACCGCTTGATTCGTCAGCACGTCCATTTCCTGAATCAGCCGATCGACTCGGCCCAGCAGGTAGTAGTACGCGGCCGAGGCGGTGATCGCGACACCCAATCCGCTGGCGGTTGCGATCAATGCCAGGCTGATGCCCGACGCAAGCAACTCGGTCTTGCCGCTGCCACTTTGCTGCGACAACGCGTGGAACGCGCTGATCATGCCCAGCACGGTCCCAAACAAACCAAGCAGCGGCGCCAGCATCGCCAGGCCGCTGATGGCGCGGATGTGCTTTCGCAAATGAAACAGTTCAGAGTCCGCAAAATCGCTGACGGTGACTCGAATCTCAAAGGCCGGACGGCCGGCGTTGGCGACGACAATCGCGAAGAAATTCGAGATCGGACTGCCGTTCTCGCGGCAGACCTCGGTGAGCTCCTGAACTTTCGCAGCATCCAGCGGACCTTCGCGCAGGCGTTGCAGAAAGCGAGTCACAAACGCTCGTGGCATGACCCGGCGAGACTGTAAGGCCGTCAGTCGCTCAATCACCAACATCACGGTCAGGACGGAACAGCCCACAAGCGTCCACATTGGCACGCTGCTGAAGCCGAGAAATAACTCACGCAGTTGCGTCCAGCCGAGCGTCAATCCGGCCTGACCGACTTCCGCGCGATCCGTTTTGCCTGGTGCGGTTTTCTCCGCCGAGGACTTTGTGGATTCGACGGCTGGAGAGGAAACGGCCGTGATCGCCTCGGCCTCTTGAGCGGGCAGCAGCGCCGGCGAAATGAACGAGCCGAATCCCTGCACGATCAGCGCCAGTAGAGCAAAACCGAACAGCCGTGTTTTCATGGAAGTCTCGGAAGAGGCCTCGATCGAATCCGTGAGCGGCGGGACTATATGCGATGCTCGCGAAAGCTGTGAAGACGAGCCGAAACAATCGCGGCGACCGATCCCCCCTTCTCCCCTTGGGAGACGGGACCGGAGGCGGGATTCATTTGACGTTGGACTTTCCGATGTCTCCCTCGCCCGGACCCTCTCTGAAATGGAGAGAGTCCAGGAAGAATGCGACGCAGCCGTCCCGACGCTTGCATTGCCGGCTCAAGCCTGGAACATGAGCGGTCGGTGACTCCACCGTGAAAGGACTGCTGATGTCGGAAGCCCTCCAATACGACCCGTATGCCCTGCCGAGCGATGCCATCCAGGAACCGCCCGTTTCGCTGTGGGCCGCGCTGCGGAAGATCGGCCCGGGAATCATCTTGGCCGGCTCGATCGTCGGATCTGGCGAGCTGCTTCAGACCACTGCTCTGGGGGCGAGGCACGGTTTCCTTTTCCTGTGGCTGATCCTGTTTAGCTGTGTCATCAAGGTCTTTGTGCAGACCGAACTGGGCCGTTACGCGATTTCATCCGGCAAGCCGACGCTGGGAGCCATCAATGAATTGCCGGGGCTGAAGTTCGGAGCACATTGGATCCTCTGGTGCTGGCTCATCATGATGCTGACAACGATCTCGCAGCTTGGTGCGATGACCGGCACGGTCGGGCAGTCACTGAATCTCGCGTTCCCGAATGTGTCGGAGAGTTTCGTCCAATTGCTGAGCGGCCCCCTGCCGTCGTGGGCGAAATCCATTCGCGCAAGGCCAGAGATTCCATGGGCCGTACTGACCTGCTTGACTGCGATCGGCTTGCTGTGGAGCGGCAGTTATCGACGCATCGAGTTCATCACGACGGTTCTGGTCGTCGGTTTGACGTTCATCACGCTGACGGCCACCTGCGCGCTACCAGCCACGAAGTATCCCATTCCGTGGCCCGACGTGGCTCAGGGACTGACGTTCGCTGTGCCAGCTTTGGGAATCGCAGCGGCGTTCAGTGCGTTTGGCATCACCGGAGTCGGAGCCTCGGAGCTTTTCTACTATCCGTACTGGTGTTTGGAAAAAGGCTATGCTCGCTATGCCGGCCGCAGTGAGCCGAGTGAGGCGTGGGAGCGACGTGCTCGCGGCTGGATTCGCGTGATGCACCTGGATGCCTGGGTGAGCATGATCGTCTTCACGATCTCGACGGTCGCGTTCTACTTCATGGGAGCGACGGTGCTGCATCCGCAGAAGCTCTACCCGGAAGGGACCAAGATGATCGAAACGCTGTCGCACATGTTTGTGGACACGTTTGGCGGTTGGACTCAGATCGTCTTTCTGATCGGGGCCGGCGCGGTGTTGTTTAAGACTCTCTACATTTCGAGTGCGGGAAACTCGCGGCTCCTCGCGGACTTTCTCAGTTTGGGTGGGTTTGTCCGATACACACGGCCCGAACAGCGTGCCGCGATGATTCATCGGATTTCGCTGATGATTCCCGTGATCGCGCTGATTCTCAGCATCGTCTTTCCAGACCCCGCCAAATTGGTCACGGTCGGCGGCTTCGCTCAGGGTCTGATGCTTCCGCTGATCAGCGGAGTGACCATCTTCTTTCGCTACCGCCGCACCGATCGCCGGATCACGCCGACGTTGGTGCTCGATATCTTGCTGTGGATTGCCTTCGTGCTAATCACTTGTGTGGCGATGTACGCGGCTTGGAATCAGATCGGCAAATGGACGGCTCCGCCCCCTGTCACGGCCAAGTGATCACGACGACTGATGAGAGCCCGCGCCTTGGGAGTGCTCCGTGTCAGCGGAGCTTTGGATTGGTTCCCGCAGCGACTTTCTTTGGAGGGCGTCGAATGCGACCGATGCGGCAATCCAAAGGCTGCGCCAAAGAATCCAAAGCTGTGCTGACACACAGCACTCCAAAGCTATTTCCACTCGCGAGCGAATTGCAGGGCGCGTTGGCGAACGGGTTCGCTGAGGGTTTTGTTGGCCGCAATGGCGTCGAGCCATTGGCCTTTGGAGTGCTCCGTGTCAGCGGAGCTTTGGATTTGTTCGCGGAGTGACTTTCTTTGGAGGGCGTCGAATGCGAGCGATGCGGCAATCCAAAGGCTGCGCCAAAGAATCCAAAGCTGTGCTGACACACAGCACTCCAAAGTCATTTCCACTCGCGAGCGAATTGCAGGGCGCGTTGGCGGACGGGTTCGCTGAGGGTTTGGTCGGCCGCGATGGCGTCGAGCCATTCGGCCTTCGGCTTGTCTTGACCTTGCAGCCAACGAGTCCGCGCAATGTCGGAAGATTCACTTGCTATGTGTTGAATTCCCTGTCGTTCTATCACCCAGCGTTGCACCGAGACCGATCAGCAGTCCAAATCCGGCTCCCCCTGTGATAAAACTCTCCAATGAAGGAGTTTTCAAAAGGCCAAAAACTGGGCCGAAAAGGTTTAACAAAAACCAGGCGAAGGCGGACAACAATGCAAATGTGATCCCGCCTCCCGCCACAACGACAAGTGCATCGTCGAAGGATTTTGTTTCAGATTTTTTCTCCGCAGCTTCGGTAAATCTTTTCGTCATTTGAAGAATAAACGGGTAAGACACCCCAATGCCCAGGCAAGTCCAGGTGTCGATCGGCATGACCCAACTCCACACCAGAATGAACGCGACATACGCCATTAAGTACATGAACGCCTTCATCGGTTTTCGACGGCACCAGCGCCATGCTCGCTCAAAATCTCCAATCGGTCGCGCAAGGATGGGTTCATCACAAAGCCAGCGGCGGAGTTCGGCGGAGAGTTCGGCGGCGGAGGGGTAGCGCCGCGCGGGGTCTTTCTCCAAACACTTGGCACAGATCGTTTCGACATCGCGCGGGATGCGGGCGTCGAGCTTGCGTAACGGCGGCGGCTCTTCGTTCAGAATCTGCTGGAGCAGCATTTGGCTCTTGCCGCGAAACGGCAGTTCGCCCGTGACCAGCCGGAACAGGATCACGCCCAGCGAGTAGATGTCGCTGCGGCGGTCGGCGTGATGCGCCTCGCCGCGAGCTTGCTCCGGCGACATGTACGCCGGCGTGCCGAGGATCGCCCCCTCGACCGTCATCGTGATCTCGCCCGCTTCACGCTTGGCGAGGCCGAAGTCGGTGAGGAAGGGGGTGAGGCCAGAGGTCAGAGCGGCAGAACCGGCGAGCGTGCTTGTCTTTTCTGACTTCTGTCCGCTGACATCCGATCTCTCCGCCCGCACCAAAATGTTCTGCGGCTTGAGGTCGCGATGGACGATGCCGGCTTCGTGAGCTTGGTGTAGAGCTTCAGCGATTTGGGCGCAGAGTTCGACGGACTCCCGGACGCTCAGCGGGTGGGTTTCGATCCATTGATCGAGGCTGGGGCCGTCGATGAAGTCGCTGGCGATGTAGATGCGGCCATCCTCACGCCCGACTTCGTGAACCGAAACGATGTTCGGATGCCGCACCTGCGCGGCGGCTCGCGCTTCACGCAGGAATTTTTCGGCGTCCGCTTCGGTGAGGTTTTCCTTGCGCGGAATCTTGAGGGCAACGATCCGGTCCAGCTTCGTGTCGCGGGCTTTCCAAACGGCTCCGAACGCGCCTTGCCCCAGGCAGTTCAACAACTGAAAATGGCCGAGCCTCTTGACGCCCGAGCCATCGTCCTGCGCCGTCTCGATGTCCTTAGCGAGATTGAAACAACTTCCACACGACGGGCACGACACGTCTCCCGACGGGTCGTCGTTGACCACTTCAATCGGATTGTGACAGTGGGGACAACGGACTTGCATGATTTTGTCAAGCTAAAAAGTCATCCGCGGAGTTGCAATCACGGACGTCCAAGTCGCCGTCATCGCTCCGCGTGACGAGCCTTTTAGGCTCACGCGTTCGCTTTTGGAGAGACAGCGGGGCGGGCGAAAGCCGATGGCGGAAGACTCCTCACGCGGAGCGGTGATGGGAACTTTTGTTGGACCATATGGCCGGTTCTTGCGATTGGTTTTCGGGAGACGTACTCTTCGGCTGATCTCGGGGATGTCTGTGCGAGGGATCGAAACGGGAGTTGCCATGAGGCTGCGTGGGTTATGGATGATGGTCGTGGGAGCCGGACTCGTGCTGAGTCTCGGTGGGCGCGGTCACGCCGCTGAACCGATGCGCGAGTTCCTCGACGGGCTGCGGGGGCGACAGCATTACGACTGGGCGATGCTGTATTTGGATCAGTTGCAAGAACGCGCTGATCTGCCGGCCGAATTGAAGGCAATCATCCCTTACGAACGAGCGATGACGCTCAGCGAGTCGGCCAAGTATTCGGTCAGCCCGGAGACTCAGCAGCGACAGCTCGATCAGGCGCTGGGGTTCCTTGAGCAGTTCGCCAAGGACAGTCCGCAGCATCCGCTGGCGGCGACGGCGAACAGCACGCGGGCCAGCTTGCTGCTCAGCAAGGCTCGCGTGGACATCATGCAGGCCAAACTGCCGACGAATAAGGACAGCCGCGAGGAATTTCAGAACAAAGCTCGCGACCAAATCACGCTGGCTCGCGGCGTGTTTGACAAGGCGCACGATCAGTACAAGGCCGCTTGGGAGACGTTCCCCAAGTTCGTCGACAAGACGGCCGAGCCGGCGAAGTTCGAGGCTCGGCAACGGGCCGAGACCAACTACATGCGGGCTCAATTGGATGTCGCGCTGTGCGAGTTCGAAGAATCTCAGACCTACGACCCCAACACGTCGAATCGCGCGTTTCACCTGAAGAAAGCGGTCGAATTGTTTCGTGGCATCTTCTTGAAGTACCGCGCGACGGTCGGCGGCCTGCACGCGCAGATGTGGGAAGCCAAGTGCTATGAAGAGATGAACGATCCGCAACGAGCTCTTGGCATCTACGCCGAGTTGCTGACGCATCCGTCCGACGGCCTGAAGTCGTTGCAGGATCAAGTGCGGCATTTCCGGTTGATCTGCCTCAACCACGACCAGCGTCGCGAATACACGATGGCGATCTCCGAAGGAGAGGACTGGCTGAAAGGGGCCAAGCAAATCGAACAACGGGGAGCGGCCGGGCAAGGGATTCGTTGGGAGATAGTCGTCGCGCTCGAAAAGCTGGCGGACAGTAGCGGCGCCGCGTCGACCGAGAAGGACAAGCTGTTGCGGCAGGCGATCACGCACTTGACGACGCTGTCGAAGTGGCCGGGAGCGTACCGCGACCTCGCGCAGCAGCGAGTCCGCGATCTCAACATGCGGGTGAAGGGAAAGGACGGCACCGGCGACCCCAAAGATTTTGATTCGGCCCTCACGCTCGGCCGCGACCTCGTGAAGCGGTCGGGCGAAAAAAAGACGCTGCTCGATTCGGCGATCCAAAGCAAGCAACCGCGCGAGAGCATTGAGACGCTACGAGCCGACTTCAACGACTTGGTCAAAGATCAAATCCGCGTGCTGCGGCTCGCGCTCAGCCTGGCGGACAGATCGTCGCTGCGTACCGACGTGAACCAGGCTCGTTACTTGTTGGCCTATGGCTACTACTTGGCGGAGAAGCCCTATGAGGCAGCGGTCTGTGCCGAGGCGGTCGCATTCAATCCAACCAAAGACAAGCAAGACGAACAGACGGCACTCGATGCCGCGTACCTGGCGGTCGCCAGTTACATCAAAGGGATCAACCAGATCCCCAGCGAATTGAAGGCCCTGCGGGACGTCGACATGCGGTTGATGATTCGGTTGGCCGAGTTCATCACCTCCAAATGGCCGTCGCACTCGAAGGCCAACGAGACGCGGATGCTCGTCGGCCGCACGTTTGCACAGTCTGATCAACCAAAGATCGCCGCCGAGTGGTTCCAACGAGTACCCGAAACAGCGGAGAACTTCCCGGAAGCTCAATGTGCCGCCGGACAGGCTCTGTGGCAGCAGTACCTGCTGGCGTCGATCGAAGAAGACGCCGCGCTGCGCGCGTCGGCAGACGAGTTGCCGAAATGGCGCGCCGACGCCCAGAAGTTGCTGACGAACGGCATCGACCGCCTGCAAAAGAAAATCCCCGAACAAACCAAGACACCCGATGACCTCGTCGCAGCGAAATCGGCTCTGGCCGAAATCCTGCTCAGCGCAGGGCAATATCAGCCAGCGTTGGACTTGCTCAGCAATGTGCCGCACAGCGTGCTGGTCGCGACCAACGTCGACGACCAAACACGTCGTCCGCCGAGCCCCAGCGTCCGCAGTGCGAAGTTCGCGTCGCACATTTATCAGTTGCTGCTGCGAGCTCGCGTCGGCTTGCAGCAATTGAACGAAGCTCGCGAAGTGATGGCCCAATTGGAACAGCTCGCCGAACACAGCGGCGGCGCCGACGCGGTCACGGCGGTTTATGTGCAGTTGGGCAAAGAGCTCGAAAAGGAACTCATCCGCTTGAAGGGAGCCGGAGACAAGGCACGGTTCAACGAAGTCCGCAAATCGTTTGAGCAATTCCTCGACGGCCTGTACCAGCGCGAGGACCAGAACCTGTCGTCGCTGACCTGGATCGCTGAAACGTACTACGGTCTGGCCCAGTCGTCCCTCGACAACGCTGACGAGTCGAAGACTTATTTCGAGCGTGCGGCTTCGACCTATTTGTCGATCCTCGACCGTGCTAAGAAAGAGAAGGCGTTCAGCGACAAAGACCGCATCGCTGGCATCCGATTGCGACTCGCCAACTGCAAACGCCGACAAGGTGACTTCGACGAAGCCGAAAAACTGCTTCGAGTCCTGATCGCCGAGCGTCCGCGCGCGGCTGACGTGCAATTCGAGATGGCCTACGTCTGGTTCGACCAGGGCAAAGCGGGAAAAACGGAATTTCTCAAAAAATCCGTCGAGGGTGAGAAAAGAGGCCAACAAGGAGAAGTCTGGGGCTGGACGGAACTCAGCACGCGACTGCAACGACTGGTCGCCGACGGGCGGCCGGAGACTCGCGACCGGTACGGGGACAAGCTCTATGAGGCTTGGTACAACACGTCGCTCTGCCGACAAAAGTTGGGTCAAGCGCAGCCCACAACGGCGAAGAAGCAGGCGGAACTGGAAATCGCCAAGAGCATTCTGCAGACCTTCGTCCGCATTTCGGTCGATATCCCGGACGACTGGTGGAAAAAGTTCGATCGGCTGTACCGCCAGATTCAATCAGACTTGGGGCAGTCTCCCAACCCGCTGGAACGCCCGACCACGATCGTTCTGGCCAGTGCGCCGGACAAGAACAAACCTCGCGTCGACGAGACCAACGAAACAACCACCAAAACCGCTGCCGAAAAAACGACCGCCAAGAAGGATTCCGAAGCCGCAACGCACAAGTCTGGTAGCGGTACAACGTCGGTGGCCGTATTTTTACTGATCATCGTCGGTGGTGGCGGAGCCTCTATTTGGATGATGATCAACAAAAAGTCACGCAAAAAATCGATCCGCTTGGCTCATGACATGAACGTCAGCAACGTGACTTTTATGGCTGCCGATAACGACCTTTCGGGCGATCTCGATTTTGAAATCCCTGTGGTCGCTACTCTTCCCAAAGCTTCGTCGGCTAAAAAAGCAGGAAATGCCAAAAAACCAAGCCGGCCGAAAGGCACATGAATTCTCGGATTTCCAATTCCCAACCCGATTCCGCGGACCTCACACCATGCACAAATTCCGAATCTTCACCGTTCTCACTGCGTCCGTCGCTCTGTCGGCCTCGCCACTGTGGGCCGTCGACACCATCAACGTCCGCAGCACCGGCAAGCCGGTTCAAGGGGAAATCACAACCATCAACAAAACGGAAGTGACGATCAAGCCGCGCACCGGTGAAGCGCAGAAAATCCCCGCCAACGACATCGCCAGCATCAAGTGGGACAGCGAGCCCGCGAAACTCATGATCGCCAGAGGGGACGAGGAACGTGGCAACTACGAGAAGGCGCTCGACATCTACACGGAAGCCCACAAGGATGCGACCGGCAAGTTGAAGACTTACCTGGATTTCCTGATCGCTCGCACAATGGCCAAACAGGCGCTCGATGACGATTCGAAAATCGACGACGCCATCAAAAAGATGGAAGCCTACCTCAAGGCCAGCGCCGATCACGTCGGCCACTACGAAGGCCAGAGTTTCATGGGCCAACTCTTCGGGGCGAAAGGGGATTACGCGAAAGCGCAGACCGCGTTTGAAGCATTGGGCAAAGCTCCGTGGAAGGATTACCAGATCGCGGCGAAGGTCGCCGTCGGCCGCATGCAACTCAAGCAAAACAACATTGACGGAGCCACCAAGACCTTCGTCGAAGCAGCCTCCAGCAACGCCGAGTCCGCTTCTGAAAAAGCTCGTCGCGCGGAAGCGCTGGTCGGACAGGCCGCCTGTCTCATGAAGCAGTCGAAGCACGACGAGGCTCTCAAGCTGATCGATGAGGTTATTAAAGCCACCTCAACCGACGAGGCTGCAACGATGGCCTTCGCCTACGTCGTACAAGGGGACTGCTATCAGGCCCAGAACAAGACGAAGGACGCCGCGCTGGCGTATCTGCATGTCCCGGTGCTGTTCCCAAAAGAGAAAGCCGCACACGCCGAGGCGCTGTATCACCTCGCAAAAATCTCCGGCACGATCGGGCAACCGGATCGAGCCGCTGAAGCCCGAGATCAGTTGCTGGAGGACTTCCCGAAAAGCGAATGGGCCAAGAAGCTGCAAGCCGAGTCCGGCGCAGCCGCTCCCGCTGCGGCGGGTGCAGAAAAGACCAAAGAGAAAGAGAAAGAGTAACACGGGAAGAAGATCGTTGATCATTCGGACGGGCAGGAGTGCCGATCCTGCGGAGTTATTCGAGCAGCAGAATGGAGACCTCAATGTCGCTGGATTGGCTTTCGCTCAGGATGACTCGCCCGTTCGGCTTCCTCGTGGTGTCGCTTTCGCTGACCGCTGGTCTGACTCATTTTGCATTGCCGGCATTTGCCTTTCAGAATACTGCCAATGAAGCGATGCCTGACGCCGGACCGACAGCCGCTCAACCCGCCGCGCCCGATGGCAATCTCCCGGTGCCGAAGACTTTTCTGCAGTGGCTGATCGACGCCTCGGGACCATTCGGAGCGTGCGTTTTCCTCGAGTCGTTCATCATGGTGTCGTTGATCATCATGTGCCTGCTGCAACTGCGCCGGTCAGTGTTCATGCCTCCGGAATTCTTGTCGGAGTTTGAAGGCAAGCTCACCTTGCACGACTACCAAGGAGCTTACAACCGCGCAAAGGAAGACGAGTCTTTGCTGGCTCGGCTGATCGTGGTGGGGATGACCAAACTGCAAAAAGGCCAGGATGAGGCGATCATCGCGATGGGCGAACTGGGTGAGGACGAAAACATGTCCCTCGAACATCGCCTGAGCTGGTTGGCTCTGATCGCCACCACCGCACCGATGTTCGGATTGCTCGGCACCGTGCAGGGCATGGTGCAAGCGTTCGACGAAATCGCGACGTCGAGTGCGACTCCCAAGCCGTCGGAGCTGGCCGAAGGGATTCAACTCGCATTGGTCACGACGCTAGAGGGACTCATCGTCGCGATCCCGGCGATGATCGCCTACAGCTTGCTGCGGAATCATCTGATTCGCTTGATGTTTGATGTCGGCCACTTGGCCGAAGACCTGCTCAAACGGATTCAAGCTCGGCCAGTGGTCGCTGCTCCTCTGCCTTCAGCCCCCGGCGTTCAGCCATGAAATTTCGATCGCCCCCCATGCCGTCGGCAGAAATGGACATGACGCCGATGATGGATCTCACGTTCCAGCTCATCAGCTTTTTCATGATGGTCACGAACTTTGACCAGACCCAGATCGACGAGCGTGTGCGACTGCCGACCGATGCGCTCGCCAAGCCGCCAGAGGTCCGGGTTGAGCATCAATTGGTCGTGAACATCGGGTACAAGCGAGCCAAAGACGGCACGCGGCTTGATCCTCAACCCTTTGTCTTTCTGCAAGGCGAGGAGCTGCGCATCCCCGAATATCGGTCCCGGCTGCAACAAGAGGCTCGCATCTACCAGGCGAAAGAGGTCAACCTGAACGACGTCACGGTTGTCGTCCGTGCGGACTCGGATGTCCCGACCGGCAACGTGCAGGAATTCATCAAGATGTCGCAGGACGCCAAGTTCGAGAAGTTCACACTGAGAGCACAGCAGCCGATCGACTGACGCGTTCGTTCAATTAGCCCGACACGCAAGCGCGGGGTTTACTCAGTCATGGAATCAGCCACTCGCTAGCGCGTCGTGCTGGAATTAAGTCGAGCTCAGTTCCCCATGAAGATCAAACAGCAAGCACCCGCGAGCCTTCAGCAGCAAACGACGCCGTTGATCGACGTCACGTTTCAACTGCTGACGTTCTTCATGTTCACGCTGCGGATTGTCGGGCCGGAAGGTGACTTCAACATCAATATGCCGCCGCCCGGTGCGGGTGCGGCGAAGTCCGAAATCCTGCCAGACATAAAAGTCCAATTGCTGGCTGACGTGAACGGGAACCTCGCCAGCTTGAAGCTCGGCGAACGGCAACTCGGCATCGGGCCGGGGGCGTATCAACTGCTTAACGCCGAAATCCTCAAGCTGGTCGGCGGAGCCAACGCCGCGCGCAGTACGGACATCGAGATTGAAATCGACGCCGACTACAACCTGCACTTCGACAATGTCGTCAAGGCCATCGGAGCCTGTACCGGGCGACTCGGCCCCGACGGCAAGACGATCATCCGCTACGTCGAAAAGATCAAATTCGCCCCGCCGAAAGCCAACCCGGATGCCTGACGCCATGATCGCACTTATCGCTCACGATCAGAAAAAAGCCGCGATGTTGGAGTTCGTTCGCCAGCATGTGGACTTCTTCCGTCGCCAAAAGCTTGTCGCAACGGGCAACACAGGCAAGCTGCTGGCAGAGCAACTCGGCCTGGACATCGCACGAGTCACTCACGGCCCCAACGGGGGCGACTTGATCATCGGCGGTCGAGTCGCTGAGGGACACATCGAAGCGGTGCTCTTTTTTCGCGACCCGCTGACCGCTCAGCCGCACGAGCCAGACGTTTCGGCGTTGATGCGAGTCTGCGACGTCCATTCGATCCCACTCGCGACGAATCAAGCCACGGCCGAGGCGGTCGTCCGATTGTTCTCGGAACGCACCAGTACTTGATCGCGAACGACCATCGACTCACCGGGAGACATCTTCGACAAGCTCACTACGATGCCGATCGACACCAAGCTGATGACCAAGTTGCTGCCACCGTAGCTGAGCAACGGGTGCGAAATCCCTTTCGTCGGCATCATCGAGGTCACGACAGCGACGTTCATTACCGCCTGCAAAACCATCTGGCCGAGTAACGTGACTCCGACAAGGTATTCGAAGCTGCGGCGCTCGTGATGGCGGAAAAGAGTCATGCCGGTGACGAAAAAGCCCGCCCACAACAGTACAAGCCCCAGTGACCCGACCAGTCCGAGTTCTTCGCCTACGACCGCGAAGACGAAGTCGGTGTTTGCCTCCGGCAGATAGCTCAGTTTCTGCCATCCCTTACCGATGCCGACTCCCATTAAGCCTCCAGAACCGAACGACAGCAGCGACTGCTTGACTTGGTAGGAAGCTTGATCGATGTCGGACCACGCGGCCGCGAAGTCTGTGATCCGTTTCCACTGGTACGGCTTGAGCGTCATTGCCACGATCGCGGCCGGGATCATTCCCAGAGCAAAGTTCCGGATCGGCCAACCGCCGAGGAACAGCAGCAGGCCGCTCGACATCGCAAGAAATGCAGCGGTGCCCAGATCCGGTTCCTTTAGAACCAGCGGCAGCACCATCGCGATTGGCAAAATGAACGGGATCGTTCCGGCGATCGGGCGTCGCAACTTCTCTTGCCGCTTGACGAGCATCGCTCCCAGCAACAACGGTAGCGTTATCTTCGCCAGCTCCGAGGGCTGCATCTGAAACGGGCCGAATCGAATCCAGCGTTGCGAGTCGTTGATCCGCGTGCCGATTCCCGGAATCAGCACCGCGATCAGCAGTGTGACGCTTCCACCGAACAGCCACGGTGCGGACACTTTCCAAAACCGCGACGGCAGCAGCGAACACAGACTGGCGGCGATCACCCCCAAGATCAGATGGATCGCGTGACGTGACAGGTAAACCTGCTCGAACTCTGTCGGCCACGAGGTGACACTGGCACTATGGACCATCAGCACGCCGAAGCCCAGTAGCACGCACACGAGCGTCAGAAACAGATTGCGATCAGAGTTCACAACAGCCTCAGCACGAGTACTTCGTCGCCTTGTTCGCCAGAAGGTGGGACTGACGGGCGAACACCCACGTTCTGGCAAACGTGGCTACCCGCTCAATCGGCCCGGCCGAACGAATGTCTCGACACCTTATCCCGTGCGCTGGACTATGAGGGCGAGAACTTCGTCCGAGTGCGACGCAGCCACAAAGTGAATCGAGCGTTACCGGCTGAGTTTGCCCGACCGGCACAGGACGAATGCACGGAGTTGCCAGTTTGCTCGGCGAAATCGTGGCCGGTGGCGGGCGTTTGCGGCGGGTGTGCAACCTGATTACTGTTCCGCCTGCGTTGCTCATTGACGTCTCGGATTTCGTGTCTCGGATTTCGCATCCTTATGCCTTCTTGGCTGCTGCAACATTTTCTGAACCCCGGCTTTGTGATGGCTGGCACGGCGTTGGTCGCCGCGCCGATCATCATCCATTTGATCAATCGACTGCGGTTTCGGAAGGTCCGGTTCGCAGCGATGGAATTCCTGCTCGCCAGCCAGCAGCGGAACCGCCGCCGCGTGCTGATCGAGCAATTAATCTTGTTGCTGCTGCGAATCCTGTTGGTGCTGGGATTCATGTTGCTGATCGCTCGGCTGATTCTCGATCCAAGCCAGCTTTCGGTGTTTCGCGGAGCTCGCACGCATCACATGGTTTTGTTGGACGACAGCGGCTCTATGCGCGACCGGCTGGGAGACACGACGGCGTTTGGCGAGGGAGTGTCGGTCATTAAGAAGTTGGTGGCCGAGGGGACTCGACGGCCGGGGACGCAGTTGTTTTCTCTCGTGCTGCTGTCGAACCCGGAGCAGCCAGTCTTCTCGCAGCGGGATGTCAGCGAGTCCTTCGTCGCGGAGCTCGACACGAAACTGGAAAACCTCAAGCCAACGCACCGAGCGTTGTCTTTGGTCGACGGATTGAACGCCGCTCAGACGCTCTTCGGCGACAAGGAAGAACGGGGTTCGATGAAGCATTTGCATGTGCTCTCCGACTTCCGAAATCGCGACTGGCAAGACCAGAAGGCGTTGTCGGCGGCGGCCGAGACGCTCGACGCAGCGGACGTGACGCTGAACTTCGTGAAAACGGTCGGGCAACGTCACGCCAACCTCTCGCTGACTGACCTCTCCGGCGATCTGCAGATCGCAGCGGCCGGAGTCCCCGTGCGGTTGCGAGCCACCGTCAAGAATTTCGCCGACCAAGCGGCGACCGAAGTCCGGCTCTCCGTGTTTCAAGACGGCCAGAAGCTGCCGATGACGCTGACGTTCGACAAAATCGAAGCGGGCGAATCAGTCGAGCGCGAGTTCGATCTCGTGTTCGACACGCCCAAGAAGCACGACGTGCGAGTCAGCCTCGAAGGAGATTCGCTCACGGAGGACAACTCGCGGTTGCTCGGACTCGAGACGTCGGCGGTCCACAAGGTCTTGATCGTCGACGGTGATCCCAGCGGCGATGAAGGTTCGTACGTCGTCGATGCTCTCGCCGCCGATCCGCGGATTACGGGCTTCTCGCCGCAAATCGAGACGGTCGATTATCTGCGTCGGCGACCCATCGACGAGTTTCAAGCGATCTACCTGCTGAACGTCGCCGACTTGCCAGCCGATGCGCTCGACCCGCTGGAGAAATACGTTGCGGCCGGAGGGGGCTTGGCATGGTTCGTTGGCGCGTCGGTGAAGACGGCGTTCTACAACGAGTCGCTGTTCAAAGCGGGTCAGGGGTTGTTTCCGGTCCCGCTCGAAACGGCTCCGCGCGATCTTCCGGTCGTTGAGGATTCCGGTCCGGACCTCGTGCTCGCGTCGCATCCGATCTTCCGAGTTTTTGAAGGACAAGAAAATCCGTATCTCGATGTGACGCGCGTCGCGAAGTTTTTCCCAGCCGCTGCCAGTTGGCCGCGCGACGATCAGGCTCGTGGCGACGGCGTGCAGACAATTGCAACGCTCCGCAACCGACAGCCGCTGATGTTTCATCATCGTTTCGGCAAAGGGAACGTCGTCAGCTGTCTGACGACCTGCGGCCCCGCCTGGAACAACTGGGCCAAGTACGCCAGCTACGTCGTCCTGCAACTGGAACTGCAAAAGACGATCGCCCGTTCGGATCGCCAATTGGAAGGTCGACTCGCCGGTGAACCGATTGAACTCTCGCTCAACCCCAGCGAGTTCACGGAGGTCATCGACATCATCGTTCCTGATGTCGCCGGCGAACGAACCGTCCGGCTGCAGGCCGCGCCTGATGCAGGAACGGCCAGGGACAAAAGGGACGGAAGCGACGATAAGACGGCTCCGGAAACTGGAAACGCGAAGCCCGAAAACTCTCTTCGCCTGAGCGCTACCTTTCGGGACACCGACCTGCCGGGCATTTATCGCGTCCGGTTGCTCGATTTGAATCAAGTGCCATTCGAGCGTTGGATCACCTATAATTTCCCGGCCGACGAGAGCGATCTCACGCTCGCAACCACCGAACTGATCCGCAAACAACTCGGCGAGAAGGTCCGCGTCAGCATCCAAGAGCCAGGTGAGTTCTCCTGGATTGCTGGTCGCGACATCGGCAGTGAAGTCCGGGACGCGCTTTTGCTATTGCTCGCAGTCCTGCTGATCGCGGAACAATTCATGGCGTACCGCTTGAGCTACCATCACCGACCAAGTCCTGCGGCACGATGACGGCGGAAATGACTCGATGCTGAATATTGAATTCAATTTAGTGAACCTCGCAGCCGACACGCGGATGGCATGGGAGGTTGATTTGCCGAGCAGCCCGGTGGCTTGGCTGGGATGGCTGGCGTTGGCCGTCATTGGCGTCGCATGGATCGTCTCGCTGTACTTGCGAGACACTCAGGAATTGCACCCGGCTTGGAAGGTGTGGCTGCTCTTGTTGCGGCTCGGAGCATGGGCCGGGTTGATTGCCGTTGCTGTCAATCCGCAGGAGCGAACTCAGACAACCTCGTTTCGGGCGTCGCGGGTCGCAATCGCTGTGGACACGTCGCTGTCGATGCAGTTGCCGGAGAAGTCCCCTGAAGAATTGACGGGCTCTGCGGAGCCCGATGGAGCCAGGGGCGAGTCTCACGATCCTGCCCCGTCCGCAATGGCTCGCTCGCGTGCAGACGCGGTGCGCGAGTTGTTGGAACGCTCGCCATTGATCGCCGAATTGCAGAAGAATCACGACGTAAGCCTTTTCACGTTCGACTCGGCGCAGGCGGGGCCGCATTGGCAGTTTCGGACGAAAGATCTGCGTGTCGTCGGGCAGGCGGCGAGCCTGCCGGGAGATCAATCGAAGGACGAAAAAAAGAACGACACGGCAGTTGCGGATAAGCCCGCGGTGCTCCAGTGGGATGAAGTCTTGAAGCCGCGCGGTGTCGAGACGCGGCTCGGCGAGTCGCTGCTGGAACTCGTGCGGCAGATCAGCGGAAAGTCGTTGTCAGGGATTGTCGTCATCTCGGACGGAGCGGCGAACTCCGGCATTGATCCCGCCTCGGCCAGTCATTTCGCGGCGCAATCGAACACTCGGTTGCTGACGGTCGGAGTCGGCGGAACAAAGTCGCCGGTGAATCTGGCAATCGCCAGCGTGCAGGCTCCGACCGACGCACATCTGGGTGATCCGTTTGAAATCACAGCGTTCGTGCAGGCCGAAGGACTCGCCGGCAAGACCGCGATCGTCGAACTGTTGTCTCGCCCAGAAGGAGAGACGTCTGAGCCGAGCCTCCTCGAAGCGAAAGAAATCGCGTTGGCCGACAACGGCGTGCCGTTGGAGGTTCGATTTCAGCAGAACCCAGCGACGGCGAATTCAGTCGAGTATCTGCTGCGTGCGAAGACCGCTGCCAAGATCAACGAACTCAGCAACGCCGACAACGATCGTCGCAAAACGATTCGCGTCACCGATCGCAAGACGAAGGTCTTGCTCTTCGCCGGCGGCCCGATGCGCGATTACGTGTTCCTCAAGAACATGCTCTTCCGGCACTCGGCTATCGAGGTCGATGTGCTGCTGCAAACAGCTGACCTTGGCACGGCGGTCAGTCAGGAATCCAAGAAATTGCTGTTCGAGTTTCCGAAGACGCGGGAGGAGCTCTTCCCGTACGACGTCATCGTGGCCTTCGATCCAGACTGGCGCAAAGTCACCGCCGAACAACAAGCCGCACTGCGCGAGTGGGTCTTCTCGCAATCCGGCGGACTGATTCTCGTGGCGGGGGACGTCAACACGTCGTCGCTTGCAAGCGGCGGCGAAGAAGTGAAGCCGATTCAGGAGTTGTGCCCGGTGACACTCAGCTCGCTGGCGTCCGACTTGCTGGCCGACGCGAGCGGCCCGCAGGCATGGCCGATTGGCTTCTCGCGAGCGGGTCTGGAAACGGGCTTTCTGCAACTGACCGACGACACGATTAGCAGCGCGGCCGTCTGGAAAGAGTTCCCCGGAATTTACCGCTGCTATCCAACCGCTGGCTCGAAGGCCGGAGCAACCGTGTACGCGAACTTCACCGACCCTCGTTCGGAGACCAGCTACGGTGCGCCGGTCTGGCTCGCGTCGCAGTTCTACGGATCGGGCCGGACGCTGTACGTCGGAGCCGGGGAACTCTGGCGACTACGCGCGATCGACGAAGACTACTTCGATCGTTTCTGGACCAAAGCGATTCGAGAACTCAGCACGACACGGCTGAGGCGTGGTACCATGCGAGGCATGTTGCTACTTGAACGGAATCAGTATCTGCTCGGCCAAACGGCGCATGTGCGAGCGTTGCTCAGCGACGCTCAATTTCAACCGCTCGTCGCCGAGGCGATCAACTGCGACATTTACGATCCGGCTGGCCGGCCGCAACTTCCGCCGCTCAAACTGATGCCTGACCGCCAGCGTCCCGGCCAGTTCGTCAGCGACTTCCGCCTGAGCCTTCCAGGAACGTACCGTCTCGAACTGCTGGTCCCCGACTCGACTGACAAGCTGTCTGAGAAATTGGACGTTTCGCTCCCGAACTTGGAAACCGCCAACGCCCAACAGAAAGTCCAATTGCTTCGAGCGATGGCCGAAGAAACCGGCGGAAAGTACCTGCCACTCGACGAGAACACGGCTGCCGCTCTGCCGAAGCTGCTGCCCAATCATGGCGAAGAGTTTCTGGTCGACGAACGGCTGCGAACCCTCTGGGACCGTGACTGGGTTCTGTATGTGCTGGTCGGATTGCTGTCTGCCGAGTGGCTCACGAGGAAACTGTTGAAACTGGCCTAGGACTCGAACATGTTCGATCACATCCAACTCCCACCTGAAGTCGACGCGATTCTCACGGAATTGAAGTCGCGGATTCGGCGATACGTTTTGTGGCAGGGACTGGCGTTGGTGGTTGTGGCCGTCGGCTTGTTCTTCTGGTTCAGTTTGGGATTTGACTGGGCGGTCTTTTCAGTGCGGCGATTGGAGCCTCCGCGTTGGTTGCGAGTCGGCTTGGACTTGGCGGTGGTCGGCGGGGTGACGGCTGTCCTGTTTTCTTTCGTCTTGTTCCGAGTTTTCCGCAGTTTTCGGACCAAGTCGCTGGCACTGATCTTGGAAAAGCGATTTCCGGAATTAAACGATCGGCTGGTCACGGCGGTTGAGTCGTCGGGACAGGCGGAGTCTCACACAGCGCTGACGTCGGCGATGTTGGAACGCACGATGCTCGATGCGGTCAGCATGCTCAAGCAGGTGGATGTCGGCGTTGTCTTTGACCAACGACCGCTGCGGCGAGTGATGACGGTGGCAAGCGTACTGCTGGTTTCGCTGATTGCGTTCGCCACGATGTGTCCGCAGGCATTCGCTCGCTGGCGAGCGGGTTATCTGGGCCTGGAAGAAACGTATTGGCCGCGCGATGTGGAACTCATCGCGACGGTCTTGGCTGAACCGGGAGATCGCGTGAAGCTGTTCGTCGATGGCGAATACAAACATCCTCGCGGCGGCGATCTCGTGTTGCTGTTCGATGTCCCCGCCGGCAAAAAGGTGCCGGAGCGTGTTGAACTGCAATACAAGCTCGGCGGCGGTCGTGGTTATGGCCGAGCGACCTGTTTCGCTGCCGGAGAACGCCGCTTCAAGCACGCGATTGATGACCTTTTGGACGACGCCGACTTCTGGGTCACGGCCGGTGACTTCACCAATCGCCAAGCGTATCGCGTGCGAGTCGTCGATCCGCCGCGAATCGACGTGTTGACCGCCGAGAGCCTGTTTCCCGAACACACGAAGCGACAGAAGCTCGACGACGAATCGGGCACGCCGGTGCGTGAAACCGTCTCGGTCCAAGGGACGCAGATGTCGCTGCCGATCGAGACCGATTTCCTGCTGCGAGCGAAAACTAACAAGCCGCTAGTCCAAGCTCGACTGCAATTCGGCCCGCACGAACTGACGCTGTCACCGACGCAAGCCTCACTGAAAACTCCTTCCGCGGACGGCCAAGCGATGCAGGTCGAGCCGATCTCGGCAGACCGCGCCGCAAAGTACTTCGACGCCGCTGGACGCGAGTTCGTCGTCCCGTTCGTGCTCTCCGAATTGGCGACACCAGCTGCTCGTGAACGGTTTGAGAAATTGGACACGCCGTTCGGCAAGCCGATCGTGATGCCGCCGGACGTCGCGCTGAAGATCTTCCTCGAAGACACCGACGAAATCATCGGAGCCGAACCGGCCAAGATCACGATTCATGGCATTGCCGACAACCCGCCAACCATCGCCGCCGAACTCAAGGGGATCGGCACGTCGGTGACTCGCAAGGCGGAGATTCCTGTCGCGGGAATCATCGCCGACGACTACGGACTCAAGGACGTGCGATTTGAATTCCTGATCGACGAAAAAGAACCGTGGGAAGTCCGCTCGTTGTCGAAGTCCCCCAGCGGCGAGCCGCGCGAATTCAAACTGCAAGCAGACGCTGATGACCCGACCGAACGACTGGAAATCCTGAAGATGGATCTCGCGGTCGGCCAAAAGCTAACACTGACCGTTGTTGCTGAGGACGCAGACAACCTCAACGGCCCGCACGTTTCGCGCAGCCAGAAGTTCACGTTCAAGATCGTCAGCAACGAAGAACTGCTGTCGTTGCTCTATCAACGGGAACTCAATCTGCGCCGTCGGTTCGAGCAGATCATTTCCGAGGTCAAACAGACGCGAGCCGATCTGATCCTGCATCGCTCGAAAGCCGACGGGGCCGCGAAGCTGTCCGCCGAGGAAAAGGCGAACGCCACCGAGGTATCGACGGCAGTGGTCGCCAGCGTCGTTCGTTCACTGCATGCGATTCGCAAGAACGCCACCGAGACCATTTCCGTCGAGGAATCCTTTCAAGATATCCGCGAAGAATTGATCAATAATGCGGTTCACACCCCACAAATGTTGGAACGAATCGACGAGAAAATCGTAAAACCTCTCCACGCGCTGAACACGGGAGATTATCCTTCTGTGGACGAATCGCTGGGGGCTTTGAAGCTCTTGCTGGACGACGGCCGCGATCCCTTGCCGGGCCTGGACGAATCGATCGCCCAGATCGGCGTGATGCTCGACCAGATGGACACGATTCTCAAGGAAATGCAGCGGCTGGAGACATTCCAGGAAGCCATCGAACTCCTCAAGTCGATCATTGATCAACAGCAGCAACTCGAAGAACGCACCAAGTCCGAACGGAAGAAACGCCGCATTCAAGAACTGAAAGGGCTTTCCGATGAGACCGAAAAGTGACAACTGCAGCGTGACAAGCGCAAAGTGCAAAGTGCATGGCGTCCAGTCTCGTCATTTGCACTTTGCACTTTGCACTGCGTTCGTCACGATCGTCATTGGGCTGTCTCTGGGTGGTATTTCCGTCAGTCAAGAGACGACTCCGCCGCCGAACAAGCCCAACCTGGCCAACGATCAGGATTCAATCAAGGCACGCTACAAACGGTTCAATCTCACGCTGCAACAGATGGCGGAGATTCTTCGCAAACAAGATCCTGAACGGGCGGACTTGCTGTTCCGAGCACTCGGCAAATCGCAGGAGACGCGAATTGAAGACCAGATGAACCTGATCTTCTCGCTGCTCAACAAAGAACAACCGCAACTCGGTGAGGCAATCGACCGCCAAGAAGAACTGGTCGGACAGCTCAAAAACCTGTTGGACCTGTTGCAGTCCGAAGATCGCCGTTCAGAAATCGAAAAGGAAAAACAGCGGCTGCAGGACTTGCTCAAAGACATCAACAAGATGATCGGCAAGGAGAAGGACGTCCGCGCCGGCACCGAACGGGGCGATGACACCAAGAAACTCGCCGGCAAACAGGAAGACATCGCAAAGGATGCCGACAAGCTTGGCCAGAAGATCGACAAACAGGACGCCGAGAAGAACGGAGAACCTCCGCCAAACTCAAAGTCGCAGAAGTCTGATTCAAAGCCGGGCGACCCCAAGAGTACCGATCAAAAGCCGAGTGACAAAGACGGCAAGCCGATGGACGACAAGTCCGACAAGCCGGCCGAAGACCAGAAACCGGGTGACACCAAGAAGCCGGACGACAAAGACAAGAACAAAGACAAGAACGACAATCCGTCTGACATGAACAAGTCGGATAAGCCGATGGATGGCTCCAAGCCGCAGGACAAGGAGGGCAAACCATCCGACCAGAAACCGATGCCCAACAAAAGCCAGCAAGGCAAGCCAATGGATGGCCAACCGCAAGACAGCCAGCCGATGCCAATGCAGGACGGGCAGCAACAAGACGGCCAACAGGACAACCAACAGCAAAACGATCCCAAAAAACAAAAAACACCTGGCCGCAAGCAACTTGAAGAGTCTCGCGATGCGATGCAACGGGCAATTGAAGAACTCAAAAAGCAGAAGCCGGCTGACGCTTCGAAGGAACAAGACGATGCAATCCGTAAGCTGATGGAGGCTAAAGAGAAAATCGAGGAGATCCTCCGGCAGCTTCGCGAAGAGGAACAAAAGCTGATGCTCGCCGCACTCGAGGCTCGCTTCAAAAAGATGCTCGCGGCACAGCTCATCATCTATCACGACACCGTGCGACTCTCGAAGGCTGGCGATTCCGAGAAGGCAACGGCCCAAGCTCGTGCCGTGAAACTGTCGCAAGGCGAGCAGGAAATCTTGATTGATGCCGATAAGGCGTTGATCTTGCTCAAAGAAGAGGGATCGTCGATCGCCTTTCCTGAATCGGTCGCAGGCATTCGGCAAGACGTTCAAAATCTCGTCGGCTGGTTGCAGGACGCGAAGGTCGGCGAACTGACCCAGGCGGTTGAGAAAGATGTCATCGAGGCTCTCGAAGAACTGATTGAAGCGTTGCAAAAGGAGATGGAGAAGTCGGACGAGGACAAGAAGAAACAACAACAGCAGCAGCAACAACAGAATCAGGAGCAATCTCAGCCGCTCGTCGATCAACTCGCCGAGTTGAAGATGCTGCGATCGTTGCAACTGCGAGTGAACCGCCGCACGAAACAACTTGGCCGCACGTTTGAAGGGGAGCAGGCCACTCAGGACGAAGCTGTGCAGCAATTGCAGCAACTCTCTGGCCGACAAGCCCGCATCCAGCAAGCGACCTCGGACTTGGTGAAGGGGAAAAACAAATGAACCGCCAAGCAGCCCATCTGGTCCGTCAATGGTCCGCAGTCCATCGCTGCCAGCGACCCCGAAAACTCGCTACCGCTAGAATCGACCACCCCGCCAAGTTTGGTTCGAATCGCCGGACCGATTTCGGGATAACGATTGTGTCTGAAGAGGGTGTATGCGCGAGAGTTCTATTGAGCATGTCGCTCTTCCTTCAGCGTGCAAATTGGTTCGCTCTGTTTTTTGTTTCGCTGTTCTTTTCTCTGAGTCCAGCCTTCGCGGCCAACGAAGTCTTCTCGCCTCCAGCGCCCGCCGACGTTCGCACGAAGGCTCTGCAATGGGTGGCCGAACGAGGCGTCACCGATAAGTCCGTTCTCGAAAACATTGGCCGCGAATGGGTGCTCGAAGGAACGTCGCTCACCGCCGAAGAAACGTTGCAACGAGTCATCCGCACTCTGACACTGGCCGATCCGACCGCCAAGCAAGTCGTCGAAGCCTGTCGTGAAGCGGTTCCCGTGGCGACATGGCCGCGCGATGTGATCCCGCTGACCGATGCGATGCCCGATCTTGCTCGGCAGCATTTACGACTGTTTGTCGGGCGGTTTCTTGCTCAACGGCAGTTGTACGAGGAGGCATTGGAAGTCCTGGCCGCCGTCGATCCGAAGCAGGTGGTCGATCCCGCGAGCTACTTCTTTCAACGTGCGATTTGTGAGCACCAGCTTTTGAAGAAAAGCGACACACTGAAGTCACTCGGCAACTTGCTTGATAACACGCAGAACGTGCCCGAACGCTACAAAGCCGTGGCGTTGCTGATGCGGCACGACATCGAGCAACTCAAGGAGGCGTCGCTGGGGGAAGTCGCGAAGAAGATGTCGGATGTCGAACGTCGGCTGATCCTCGGCCGAGGTGGCGAGAAGACGCAGAAGGTCGAAGAAGAGATCGTCGAGGCTCTCGACGAGATCATCAAAAAGGTCGAACAGCAGCAACAGAACTCCGGCGGCGGAGGTGGCCAAGGGGGGAATCAAAACCAATCGGGTGGTGCCGCCGGTGACAGCAGCGTGAAGGGGGCCACCGCTCCCGGCGAAGTCGACAAGAAAGACATCGGCAACAAGGCCGGCTGGGGTTCGCTGGCCCCAAAGAAAGCCGCAGAGGCGAAGAACGTCATCAACCGCAACTTCCCCTCGCACTATCGCGAGGCGATCGAGCAGTACTTCAAGAAGCTGGCGAACCGACCGGCCGGAAAAGAGTGACGACCGATGAATTTGTTGTCCGCTGTTTTGCTGGCCGTGTTGGCGGCTCCTCAAGTGGAAGTGGTTTCGTTCCAAGGTGAGCCTCGTGTCGGCGAGTGGCGCGGATTGGCAGACGGCCGAATCACGATCGCTCAAGCCGGCAAAGAGGAATCGCTGCCGCTCAACGAGGTGCTGGAGGTCCGATTCCGAGGCGAAGCGGCAAAGCTCGATAAGCCGTCGGCGATCGTGTCGCTGTGGGACGGTTCGAAGCTCGGCACCGCTCGATCGCAAATTGTTGAGAAGCGATTGAAGCTCACGTCAGCAGTACTCGGCGAGTTTTCGTTGCCGCAAACCGAGGTCGCTAGCGTGCGATTCTCGGATCGTTTCGATGAGGACGAACAGTGGTTGAGGCTGGTTGAGCGAGACAACAAAACTGATCTGCTGGTGATTCGTAAAGAGCAGACGCTCGACTATCTCGATGGAGTCGTGGTCGAGGTCACTGACAAGTCGGTGAAGTTTCTGCTCGACGGCGAAGAGGTCTCGACGAAACGCGAGAAAGTCTTCGGCTTGATCTTTGCCCGTCGTCCGAGCACCCCCAAACCTCCGGCTGTCCGAGCGGAACTTGGCAACGGCGACGTGCTCATGGCCTCCACGATCGCGGCGACACCGACCGGAATCTCCATGACGACGGCGACGAAAACCGAAGTTACGGTGCCGCTTGAAAAACTCAAGTTGCTCGATTTCAGCCAAGGGAAGCTGCGATACCTGTCGCAAGACACGCCGCGTGACGTGAAGTACACCCGCGGGATTCAAGACGGACCGGCGTTCGTCCAAGACCGGGCGTTCTATGCCCCGGAGTTGAAGCCGATGGGGATGCGAGTCTTTGCCCGTGGTCTGTGCATCCGTCCAAAGACGTCGTTGCGGTATCGGCTCGGCGGAGACTACCGCCGGTTGCAAGCGATCGTCGGGATCGATGAAAGCGTGAAAGACGGCAACGGCGATTGCGACCTGGAAATCTTTGGAGACGGCAAGTCGTTGATGAAGCTGCGAGTGACGTCGCGCGACGCCGCTCGGCCCATTGATTTGGATGTGACCGACATGGTCATGCTGGAAATCAACGTCGGCTTCGGCGGCGACGCGGCGACGAATGTGGACCTCGGAGATAATCTCGATTTGGCGGACGCCAAGTTGATCAAGTGAGGAAGTGATGATCGGTCAACGCAAAGTGGCGAAGGGAAAAAGGGGCGGAGTGTTGTGCTTCGGTTGTCTGTGTTTGTTGGCGACCTCATTGACGGCTGCTGAGCCGCAAGTTCGCGAGGCGGAACTGAAACGAGTCGAGGTCATTGAGAAGGTGGCTCCGACCGTCGTTGCGGTCTTCGCGAAGGGTGGAGCCGGCGGCGGTTCGGGAGTGCTTATCAGCAAGGAGGGGTTCGCACTGACCAACTTTCACGTCGTCACCGGACTGGGGCCGTTCATGAAGTGCGGCCTGAATGACGGAGTCTTGTACGACGCGGTGCTGGTCGGGATCGATCCGACTGGCGATGTCGCGCTTGTCAAATTGCTAGGCCGGGACGACTTCCCGGTGGCGACGCTCGGCGACAGCGACAAACTGGAGATCGGCGATTGGACGTACGTCATGGGGAATCCGTTTCTGTTGGCGACCGACTTTCAGCCGACCGTGACCTACGGCATCGTCAGCGGCACGCATCGCTATCAGCCTCCGGCCGGGACTTGGCTGGAATACACCGACTGCATACAGGTCGACACCTCAATCAATCCCGGTAACTCTGGCGGGCCGTTGTTTAGTTCGGCGGGGGAACTTGTCGGCATCAATGGCCGCGGTTCGTTCGAGAAGCGTGGCCGAGTCAACTCTGGCGCGGGGTATGCGATTTCGATCAATCAGATCAAGTTTTTTCACGACCAACTGAAAGCCGGGCGAGTTGTCGATCATGCGACGCTCGGCGCGACGGTGACGACGGAGGCCGATGGGGCCGTCGTGGTCAACGGCATCTTGGAGACCTCAGACGTCTATCGTCGCGGGCTGCGATCCGGCGATGAGTTGGTCAGTTTCGCGGGGCGCCCCGTTCGCAGCGTCAACCAGTTCAAAAACATTCTCGGCATCTACCCAAAGGACTGGATGCTGCCGATCGTCTTCCGCCACGAGGGAGAACGCCGCGAGATTCATGCGCGGCTGCGCGGCCTGCACGCGAAGACCGAGTTGATGCCCGGCCCTCGACCGCAACCGAAACCACGTCAGCCGATGCCAAAGAAAGACAAGGACGGCAAACCGGAGAAAACTCCCGACCTGCCTCAGGCACCGCCATCTGATCCACACGCGGAAGCGAAGAAGACGGCGATCCCCGAACAATGGAAAAATTGGTTCGTCGCAAAACCCGGCTTTGCCAACTACCGCTTCAACCAATTGGAGCAGGACCGCGTGTTCGTTTCGTTGAAGGGCTTAGGGGATTTCGCATCAGCCACAGGCTCGTGGCGATTGAGCGGTCAGTCGATGGCCGGCGACAAGTTTGAGCTGACGCTCGCGGCCAAAGGGGTCGGCTTGGAAATTCGGGACGGCGCCTTCTTCCAGCAACTCGAAGACACAGACCCGGCGGACGAACCACAGGGAACCGGCGGATTCTTGATCGCGGCTCATCAACTCCGGCTCCTGCTGCAAGCAGGAGCGAAGGGCTTCACCGAATGCCACTACTTTGGCAGCGAACCGCTCGATGGGCGTGGCGAGTTGGCAGATGTGATCGTCACGACTCTGGGAGCAATCGAGACACGCTGGTTCTTCAGTCGTGCTTCTGGCCTGTTGCTCGGACTCGACAGTCGGCTGCTTGAAGATGCAGAGCCTTGCCAAATCCGGTTCGACGGTTGGAACGACTTCAGTGGCCGACGCCTTCCTGCGACATGGCGGGTGACGAGTGCCGACAAAGAATTCGCGACACTGAAAGTTGAGAAGGCGGAAGTCGCGGGCAAGAAGTGAGGAGGATGCAAAGTGCAGAATGCAGAGTGCAAAGTGCAAAGTGTTGAACAGTCGGAGGGGCAGATTCCCCTAGCCGTACTTTTTCAGGCGCCTACCGCATCTCGATCGGCCCGTTCTCGCTCCGTCATGCAACTTGCAATTTGCACTCTGCACTTCGCACTCTGCACTGTGTTGTTTCCGTTCTCGGCCCACGCTCAATCGACTCGCGACACCATCTCTGCCCTTCAGCCCAAGGTCGTCAAAATTTTTGGTGCCGGCGGGATCAAGAGCCTGGCAGCTCACGGGACGGGGTTCTTCGTCAGCAAAGAAGGTCACATCGCGACGATCTGGAGTCATGTGCTCGATGCCGATCTCGTCACGGTCGTGTTGTCGGACGGCCGCCGCTTTACGGCACGCGTGTTGGGGGCGGAACCGCAACTTGCTTTGGCCGTGCTGAAGCTGAACGGCGCGGAGGGGGTTGAGTTTCCGTACTTCAATCCCGACGAGGCAATTTCGGCGGGGACCGGGACGCGAGTGCTCGGATTTAGCAACATGTTTAACGTCGCGGCGGGGGACGAACCGGTCTCGGTGGTGCATGGAGTGATCGCGGCGAAGACGGTGATCGAGGCGCGGCGCGGCGTGTTCGACAGTCCGTATTCAGGCCCGGTGTTTGTGGTTGACGGGGTGACGAACAACTCCGGCGCGGCAGGCGGTGTGCTGACGACTCGCGATGGGTTGCTGCTGGGGATGATCGGCTTGGAACTGCGGAACGCGAAGTCGAACACCTGGATGAACTATGCGATTCCCGTCAACGAACTGGCCAGTCCGATTCAGCAAATCATCTCCGGCAAGTTCGAACGGAAGAAAGACCCGCACGAAGACGAGCCGTCCTTAAAGCCGCGGCGCTACAAGCCGCTCGATTTTGGTTTCCTGCTGGTACCTGATGTCGTCGAGCGGACTCCGGCGTTCATCGACTCGATTCAAGGCGACTCTGCGGCTGCGAAGGTTGGCCTGAGATCTGACGACCTCGTCCTGTTCGTCAACGACGAGCTGATCCAGTCCTGCCGAGCTTTGCATGAGGCGATTGGCCGCTTGGAATCTGGCGATCAACTCCGCCTGGTGGTCCGTCGAGGCAACGAACTGGTCAACGTCGAGATGCCGGTCCCGAAAAAGAAAGAGTGACCACGATGCAGCAAGTTGCCGAACCGAATCGTCTGGCCGAAAGCCGTGAACCGAAAGCCGATGTTTGTTGTCTTTTTTCCGAATGGAAAAGGATGACGGCAATCGGCTGTCGGCCATCGGCCATCGGCCGGGCAATCGCGAACTTGTTGTTGATCCTTTTGTGCCAGCCGGCGTGGTCCTGGCAATCGCCAACACGCGAATTGGAAGAGGCCGAGGAGCAAGCCTTCAAGCGAGCGGTGTCGCAGGTGGCTCCATCGTTGGTGCGGATCGAAACGGTCGGCGGGCTGGATCAAGTCCAGAACTTCTTGCTTGGTAACGGGCCGACGACCGGGGTAATTGTGTCGGCGGATGGTTATGTGATTTCGAGTTCGTTCAATTTTCTGTCGAAGCCGGCGTCGATTCTGGTGACGACGACTGATGGAAAACGACTGGCGGCGAAAGCGATCGCGAACGACACCGTGCGGATGCTGACGCTACTGAAAGTCGATGCGGAGGGATTGGTTCCCGCTCGGCCGACGGCAAAGCCTTCGATTCGGGTCGGACAATGGGCGATCGCGGTCGGACGGGCGCTCGATGCGAATGCGCCGAACGTGTCGGTCGGGATCGTCAGCGCGGTGAATCGAGTCTGGGGGAAGGCGATCCAGACCGACGCGAAAGTCTCTCCGGTCAATTACGGCGGAGCACTGGTGGACGTGGATGGCTCGGTGTTGGGAGTGCTCGTGCCGCTATCGCCGCAGGACAATTCGCCAGTGGCGGGGGTTGAGTGGTACGACTCAGGAATTGGCTTTGCGATTCCTCTGGCCGATGTGCTCGCGACGCTCGACCGGCTCAAGCAAGGGAAAGACCTGCGGCTGGGCTTGGCAGGTTTCAATTTCGCGTCGACCGACCTGTACGGCGGCGACACGAAGATCGACCGTGTTCGTTACGACTCACCGATGTATCGCGCGGGTTTCAAAGACGGCGACTTGATCCTGGAACTCGACGGCCACAAGGTGACGCGGCCAGCGCAGGTGCGGCACGTACTCGGCAGCAAGATCGAAGGTGACAAACTGGCGATCTCAATCAAACGGGGCGAGGAAACGAAGCGTGCCGATCTGACGCTCGTTGCCGAACTGCCGCCGTTCGAGGCGGGGTTCTTGGGAGTCTTGCCGACGCGAGAGAAGGTCGGCAGTGGATCCACCGAAGGGGGAGCAGCCGGTGACGGGGTCGGCGTGCGTTGGGTGTATCCCGATAGTCCGGCGGCCAAGATTGGATTGAAGCCGCGAGATCGGATCATCAAGTTTCGCGATCAGAGCATCACCTCCGCCGCGCAATTGATCGACCAGGTCAGTCGCGTCCGTCCAGCCGAGAAGGCCGCCGTTATCATTCGTCGCGATGGCAAAGAGCAATCGTTGGAGGCGACGCTGGTTGGCTATCCAGCCGATTTGCCAAAAGACTTGCCGACTTCCGCCATCGAAGCGGTTGCCGATGCCGAATCCAAAACACCGGATGACAACAAGGGAGGGGAAGCAGAGAAGCTGCGCACCGGACGCTTCGCAGAAGAAGTCGCCGAAAGCAAGAACGCTTGGTGGGCGTTCGTCCCGGAAAGCTACAACCCAGCTTACGCGTATTCACTGCTCGCGTGGCTGCATCCGCCGGGTGACACGCTCGAAGCGACGGTCTACGACTCATGGAAACTTGAAGCCGAACGGCGTGGAATCATTCTGCTGGGGCTGAAGGCGGCCAACATCAACTCCGGATGGCAAGCCAATGAAGCCGAGTTCGTTCATGAAACAGTCGTCTCATTTCAGAAGAAGTATTCGGTCGACACTGGCCGCATCGTGCTGCATGGCTACGACAAGAGCGGTCCGTTCGCGACGCACTTGGCGTTCAAGCACCGCGACTTGTTCCGCGGTCTGCTGCTCGCGGCGTCGGCGGTTGCCGAGCGGCCACCCGAGAATCTGCCGGAGTATCGGCTGCAATTCCAATTGATCTGCGGTTCAAAAGACCCGGCTCATGCGAGTCTCGAAAAGATGGCCAAGAGCCTGCAAGGCATTAAGTACCCGGCGAACTTCACCAGCCTGTCTGACTTGGAGCATCGGTATCCGAATGCTGAGGGAATCGATGCAATGGCCCGGTGGATTGATTCGCTCGATCGGTTGTAGATCAGCCGTTCCAGGCTGGCCTACAAAGCCCTACGACGACAAAAAATGGCAGCCGGCTCGCACCGGCTGCCCTTTCGATTTCTGAAGCACTCGAACCGCAGCCGCTCAGGCGGTGACCTCGAAGCCTTTGCGTTGTTCGCGAGCTTGCCACTTGTTCGCGTCGGCATCGCCGGTGATCTCCTGTTTTTCGGGATCCCAGTTCAGCTTGCGGCCGAGGCGGATCGCGATGTTCGAGAGATGGCAGGTCGTCATTGCTCGGTGATGGGTGTAGACGTCGCTGATCGGCTGAGTCCGATCGACGCAGCACTCGAAGAAGTTCCGCATGTGGTCGCCCGGTTGCTTGCCCTTGTAGAGCTTGCTGATGGCGTCGGCCGGCAGCGGATTGGATTCGAGGTCTTCGACCGGCTTGCCCTTCAGCGAGCCACGACTGACGAAGATGCGACCTTCGGTCCCTTCGATCAGCACGCCGTTTTCCTCGTCGTTGCGGATCAGCATATCGATGCCATTGGCGTACTTCACATTGATCTTGAACTCGTGAGCCGCGTTGTAGCGGTTGCTCACGGTCGGGTGGCCGTTCTCGAACGGGACCGGATGCTTGGCGGTTCCTTCGACGCTGATCGGGCCGCTGTTCTCCATGCCAATCGCCCAGGTGGCGATGTCGACGTGGTGGGCTCCCCAGTCGGTCAACTTGCCGCCGGAGTATTCGTACCACCATCGGAACTCGTAGTGCGTGCGGCTTTCCGGGTAGCTCTTGTTGTTGCCGAAGCCTCCCTGCAGGTAGTCAGTCATCGGCGCTTGTCCCAGCCACATGTCCCAGTTGAGATGCTTGGGGACTTCCGCCGTCGGGATGTCGGAACTGGTGGGAGCTCCGCCGATGCGGCACTCGACCTTCTGAATTTTTCCGAGCCGTCCCGATCGAGCCAGCGCGACGGCCACCAGAAACTGCTGCTGAACTTTCCCGCCGTTGGCGGACATCTCGCTCCGCTGTTGCGTGCCGACTTGGAAGACCCGCTTGGTGGCGTCGAGCACCTTGATGATCTTCTTGCCTTCGTCAATCGTCAGCGTCAGTGGCTTCTCGCAGTACACATCCTTGCCGTGCTTCATGGCGTCGATCGATATTTTTGAATGCCAATGATCCGGCGTGACGACGGTGACGATTTGTGTCTCTGGGTGCTTGTCGAGCAGGTCGAGATAATTTTCGTAGACCTTCACCTCCTTGGCCGAGCCTTTCTTGTTCTGAGCATTTTCGACTCGCTTCTTCCCTTTCTGAGCGTGTTCAGAATCGACATCGCAGACGGCAACGCAATCGCCAAACTTCAGCGCGTTTGATCCGACAGCGTTCCAACGGTCACCAGTGCCAATGCAGGCGATGAGCGGCCGCTCGTTGGGCGACTGAAACGCCTTGGCCGCAGCAGGGTCACGGAAGAACCAATACGGCATCGAACTGGCGGCGGCCGCCGCCAACGTTGTCTGCATAAAGTCACGCCGAGTTTGCCTGTTGCTCATGACATTTCCTCTAAAATGCTGGATCTCAGCCGAGTAATTCACCTTCAGACGCGAGCGGCTCCTCGCGCCTGACGAAACTTCCCCGCGGAGTCTAAACTTGTCTCGCGAGGAACGAAACTCTGGCTGCGAAGGACAGCCCAATCTCCATTCGTCCTTCCGAAGAGGAAGTCACTTCCAATGATCCCACCGACACATTTCCTAATCAGTTGGGTCATCGCCGACGCGACGACGAGGACCCGCCGCGACCGAGCACTCGTCACGTTGGCAGGAGTCATTCCGGATCTCGACGGCTTCGGCTATCCGATTGAGAATTGGCTCACGATCAACTGGGAGACTCCGCTGCTGTGGCACAGCGAGTATCACCACATCCTGTGTCACAACATCGGCTTCGCGGCGTTCGTCACGGCCGCTGTCGCCTTGTTGTCGAAGAGGAACTGGAAAACGACCGTGCTCGCCTGCCTGACGTTTCATCTGCACTTGTTTTGCGACGTGATCGGCTCACGTGGCGCGGACGGATATCAGTGGCCGGTGCCATATCTGTTGCCAATCTCGAACGCTTGGCAGTGGACTTGGTCCGGCCAGTGGGACTTGAACGCCTGGCCTAATCGAGCAATCGGTGTCGGTTGCTTCGCGCTGACGTCGTGGCTGGCTCGGCTGCGAGGATTTTCGCCGCTCGAAATGATCTCCACGAGAGCCGATCAAGCCTTCGTGCGCACGCTGCGAAAATGGTGGCCGAACCGCGAACCGCCCACGAGCGTCACTTCTTGAGATGCTTGTCGAAGAAATCGTACGCGACCTTGCGAACGTCTTCCGGAAAGTCGTGAGCGCAATTCGGGTAATTGGCTTGCAAGGCGTCGCTCGCACCGAGCAATTCGTAAATTGGCTTCGCGGAAGCGATCGAGTCTTTGACGCCGCTGACTTCGAAATTGCTGTCGCCGATCGGGCTGCTAGCGAGGAATGGGCGCGGGGCGAAGCCAGCGACGATCTCTGGGAAGTCGAACGGGACTTCGTCCGGGCTGTTGTGATGCCGCGAGTCGATCAGCGGCATGTAGCGCAAGCTTGTCCAACCCTTCAAAGCTCCGCCGTAATACTTATGAAACCGAGTGAAGCCGCAGTTCGAAACCAGGCATTTGATGCGTGGCTCGAAGAACGCAGTGAACATCGTGTTGTGTCCGCCAAGCGAATGGCCGATGCAGCCAATACGATCCTTGTCCACTTCGGGTAGCGACTGCAACAAGTCCACCGCGCGAATGTTGTCATAGATCGCCTTCATGCTGCCGCTTGTGTAGCCGTGGGCCGGAGCGAAGTCGAACTGGTATTCGCCGAAGCTCGGATAGTCCGGAGCGAGCGTCACGTAGCCGCGCTGTGCCAGGTGCAGGCCGTAGTGCAGATTGGAGCTTCCCCCCAACCCTGCCGGTTCTCCTTTACCAATACCAATCGTTTGATGCAGGCACAGAATGGCCGGCTGGGAGACCTGCCCCACTCGAGGGAGAAACAGGAAGGCCTTTACCCGTCGCTCGGTCGAGTCGGTCTGATAGCTGATCTTCCTGCGAGTCAACTCGCCGACGCTGACCTCTTCCTCAATCTTCACGTCCAGCGATACCGGCTTGTCAGGCTTCGGCAGTGGCCCCATGACCGTCTGCATCCACGCGGCGATGTGTTCGCGCCGCTGGGCCCAGTCGGCAGCGGTTTTAATCGGCTGCTTCTGACCGCTAGCGTCCACAAAGTACGATAAGTTTTGATGCTCGAGGTAACTCGGAGCGGGATCGGCCGCCAAGCAATCAGAGTTCCAAAGCGAAAAGGCGATCACAAATAACGCTGACCACACGAAACACACAACACGAACTCGCATGACCTCGACTCCTCTGAGGGGGTTCTTTTCTTTGTTGCCTGCTGTTCAACACACTCTGACAAAGAAATTGGAGCAGAACCGAACGATGGAAACAAAACAGTGGCGATTCATGATTGTCTTCCTCCAGCCGTCCTCTGACGCAATTGATCCAGCGTCACAGCGGCGACAATGATGACCCCCAAGATCATATCTTGGACAGGATTCTCCAACCCGAGCATCGTGCAGCCATTGCCGATCACCGACATGATGAGTGCTCCCAGAAGCGTGCCGAGCACCGAACCGCGCCCACCACTGAGGCTTGCGCCGCCGATGACAACGGCGGCGATGACTCGCAATTCGAGACCTGTCCCCGACGTTGGGTTGCCGACCGTCAGACGCGAAAACTGATAAATGCCGCCGATGCCAACGAACAGACCGCTGAGCGTGTAGACCGCGATCTTGTTCCAGCGGACATTGATGCCGCACAATCGAGCCGTCGCTTCATTCGAGCCAAGCGCGAAGACGTAGCGGCTGAACACCGTCCAATGCAACACGGCTGCGAGCAGTGCGGCGAGCAGCAGCGTCAACCAAACACCACTCGGAAGCCCCAGCCACAAAGCGTCGGCGCGGACGCTGAGAAGATCGACCAGGCTGTCGGAGACCTGGCTGAACCGATCCGGTCGCACCGTTGTTTCGCGAGCAATCTGTTTGGACAACCCCAAATACAACTGCATGGTCCCCAGCGTCACAATAAATGGGACAACTCGCAGATAACTGACCAGCAATCCGTTTGTAAAACCGCAGAGCGCACCACACGCGAGCGACATGACAACCGCGACCGCAGCCGAAAGCGACTTCATTTTTGTCAGCCGACGTTCGTATTGCCGAAGCGCTTCTTCAGCGTCGCTTTTTGCCATCAGCTTTGCGGCGACTTGTGAAACGTTGAAATCGCCACCGGCCAAAGCCTCAATCTCTCGATCGATTCGCTTCAAGTCACTCTTGGCGTCATTGATCGACTTCGCAACGGACGCGGTTGACTCATTTGCGAACCAGCGCGGGCCGAGGTCCTCTTTCAAGCTCCATGCCAAGACCGTCGCACAAAGGGCGATTGCCGTCCCGGCCGCCAGATCGATGCCACCGGCGATGATGATGACCGTCATCCCCAGCGCCGCGACGGCCACGGTTGCCATCTGCGAAGAGATGGTCACCAGATTGCGACTCGTCAGAAACGTCGCCTTCTCACCATTGATCCCACGATCGGCGATCGCAAAGAACAGGACGACCGCGGCGAACGCGAGGAACGGACCAACAACATCCATGATTCGGTTCCAAGTCCGACGGGGTTTCGTGCCGTCCCTGGACGTTGGCTGCGTTGTTGGAATCTCGATCATCGGTCTTCCTCGTGGTCAGGCCACGGTGTCATTCACACTGACGGCAACAGACATCACGGACTCCTCGGTCCAATCGCCTGCCGCGCGAATTTCTTTTAATCGGCCGCGCGACATCACCGCTACGCGGTCGCAGACAGCCAGTAATTCGGTGAGGTATGAGCTGACGAAGATGATCGCCTTGCCGGCAGCGGCTTGCGCCCCCATCAGTCGGTAAATCTCCGCTTTCGTAGCGACATCGATACCTCGTGTCGGTTCGTCGAGCAGCAAGATTTCCGCATCCTGATGGAGCACACGCGCAATCGCGACTTTCTGCTGATTGCCGCCAGAGAGTTCTCCGACCGATTGCTCTGGCGACGCAGCTTTGACCTGCAAACGTCGCATCCAGTCGGCGACTGCGAATCGACGACGCTTGAGATTCAGCCAACCCAATCGCGAGTACGGTGCCATCCGACTGTAGGTCATGTTGTCCGCGATCGAACGGGACTGCGCGAGGCCCTCGGTCTTTCGGTCTTCGGAGACGAGGCCAAAACCATTCGCGATGCGATGCCGTGGTGAGACTCTGTTTCTTGAACTCCCATGTTCAAGCATTCGGCCGGGGGCGGCCAAACGTAAAACGACTTCACCGCTCGCGACCGCTTCCAAACCAAACAAGCAACGTAACAGTTCCGTCCGCCCTGCCCCGATTAAGCCGGCAATGCCAAAGATCTGACCGCGCCGCAATTCGAACGATACATCGATGGGCGATGATTCGCCGCTTAAGCCAACGACTCGCAACACGATCTCGCCGGGGGTGCGTTTCACGGACGGGAACAACTCCGAGACGTCACGACCAACCATCAGGCGAACGATATCCGTGTCTGTCGTGTTTAACAGCTCACCGCTGCCGACTGATTGACCGTCGCGAAGCACGGTGTAGCAGTCGCTGACTTGCCGAATCTCTTCCAAAAAATGGCTGATGTAGACGATGCCGAGTCCCGCCGCTTTCAATCGGCGAATGACCGCAAACAGATGCTCGACGTCCGAGCGTGTCAGCGAGCTGGTTGGCTCGTCGAAGATGATGACCTTGCAGTCAGACGCGAGGGCCCGCGCGATCTCGACGAGCTGCTGCTGAGCGATCGGCAGCTGGCGAACGGGCGTGCCTGGCTCCAAATCTGGATGACCAAGCAGCTCGAGTACTTTGCGGACTTTGGCTCGTTGAGTCGTGCGGTTGAGAAGACCGAGTTGGCGGTGCTCCTGACCAAGCATGATGTTGTCTTCGACGCTCAAGTCTGGCGCGAGGTTCAGCTCTTGATAGATCATTCCGACGCCCGCCAATCGCGCGTCATTCGGTCCGCCTGGCGTGAACGCTTGACCGTTCAACAGCATCGTTCCCGTGTCGGGAGCGTGTGCTCCGCTGAGCACTTTCATCAGCGTACTTTTGCCGGCTCCGTTCTGACCAATCAGAGCCAATACTCGTCCGGCCGGCACTTCGAGCGAAACGCCTCGCAGCGCTTGCGTCGCACCAAACGACTTTGTGATTCCGGACATGATCAGAATAGGAGGAGCAGACATGATTCCTTCCCCTCTCGCTTGGAGAGAGGGTAGCCGAAGGCCGGATGCGGGCTTCGATTGGCGAGAGACGATTGACCTTCGGCGTCTTTTGAGAATTGGTTCCCCCACCCGATCCCTCTTCCCAAGGGATCGGAGACCGCAGCAAATGTCATCGAAACTGTTGCGGCTTGAGCAGCTTCTCCATCTCGGGCGTCGACATGTTTTCCGGGGTGGCGACAAATTCACCAGTGCCGATCCGCCTTTCGACTTTCTCACCTTTGAGGTGGGCCACCAGCCGTTTGACAGATTCGTAGCCCATCGTGACTGGGTCTTGCAGCACGATGCCGTGAACCTTGCCGTCGGCCATCCCTTGGATCAATTCTTTGTTCGGGTCGAAGGCCACGAATTTCACTTTGCCGGCCAGACCGGTTTCTTCGAGAGCTTTGAGGACTCCAGCGGCATTCGGCTCGCAGACGGCGAAGATACCGCTCACCTCGCTTTTGTGCTTCGTGAGAATTTGCGTCGCCTTGTCCAGCGACGACTCGGGAGTCGTCCCAGCGTACTCGTTCGACGACAGCACTTTGATATTTGGGAAGCTGGCCTTGATCGCATCGAGGAATCCGTCTTCGCGTTGTTCTGTGCTTTCGCTGCCGGCGTTGTACCGCAGCATGACGACGCTCCCCATGCCCCCCATTGACTCACCAAGCCGCTGACCGGCCAGCTGGCCACCTTTGAAGTTGTCGGTCGCGACATAGCTGATGGTGATGCTTTCGTCCTGCAAAGCGCTATCGAAGATCAACACCGGGATGTTCGCGGCCTGCGCATCTTTGACCGCATCAACCAGCGCCTGCTTGTCGAGCGGTGCGAGAATGATCCCATCGACCTTCTTGGTGACAAAATCCTGCACCACACTGATCTGGCCATCACGATCGTTCTCTAGCAGCGGACCTTTCCACAAGATTTGAATGTCGCCGATTTCCTTGGCCGCGTTCTCGGCTCCGGCGTGTACCGACTTCCAAAATTCGTGTGTCGTTCCCTTGGGGATGACCGCTAATGTGTACTTTGGCGGGGCAACAGGAGCCTCGACTTGACCGCCGGGAACAAGTCCCCTCGGAATTAAAACATTCGGGGGTTCCGCGCTACCCGCTGGTGGTTGAGTCATTTGAGCATCGCCGCAGCCCAACGAGACGAGCAGCAACAGACAACTAGTCCAAAATCTTGCAGTCATCAGCAACCCTTTTCAAAATCATTCGAATAACGTCACCGACCGAAGCTCTCCCGGTGCCGTGGAAAACAGACTTGTCCGAGCATCGTACCGCTTGCGAGTGACTTGTCACCTTTGCAAGAGGCTTCCGACAATGTCCAAATGGCAATGAATTCAGAATTTGCCGACGAGGCGGTGGAGCGATTGCAACGTCTGGTCCCCGGACTGCAAGCTCGTCGGATGTTTGGTGGCATCGGGCTGTATTCCGGCGAGTTGTTTTTCGGGATGATCGCGTTCGACCAACTCTGGTTCAAAGTCGACGATTCGAATCGAGCCGACTACGAAGCACGCAGAATGAGACCGTTCAAACCGTTTCCTAATCGACCGACGGTCATGTCGTATTTCCAAGTTCCCGCCAACCTGTTGGACGACCCCGAAGAGTTGCGGGGCTGGGCGCAGCGTTCCGTGGCCATCGCTCGCCGAATTAAAACGTCACCCGCCCAGAAGTCCCACAAAACCTCAAGCCGCCGCTGACCAAGTGGCCCGGAGTGATTCCATGACCGCCGCAACCATCCTGAGTCGTCGATGCAACGCTGTCTTATGGACAATGATCGTCATGCTGTTGGGGTGCTCATCTGAGCCGCCCGCTTCAGTCGCGACGATGCCCGTCAAGCCGATCGGCGGGCCGAAAGAAGGGGCCGCGGACGCGCGAACACCTTGGCTCGCCGACACTCTCAACCATGACGAGTTCACTGCCGAGGACGGATTTCGATCGTTGACACTCAGCGACTTTGAGCCGTTCTTCGCGAAGCCGCTGCAGTCGCCACAGACGACCTGGCTCGCGATGCGCAGTGCCATCGTCTGCTTTGGCAAGCCGAAGGGGTACTTATACTCGAAGGAGAAATTCACCGACTTCACGCTGCGGCTGGAATTCCGATTTGCTCCGCCGACCGAAGAAGCAGCCACGAAAACCTTCAATCCGAACACCGGCGTCATGCTGCACATCACCGAACCGCACAAGCAATGGCCAAAGTCCCTCGAAGTCCAGGGACGATTCTCAGATTTGGCGACCATCAAGGAAAATGGCGGAGCGGCAAAAATGGAGATTGTCGACGACGGCGCAGCTCGCGAGTCAGCTCGGAAGCCGGTCGGCGAATGGAATGCGCTCGAGATCGTCTCGAAGTCGGGAACCGTTACCTCCCTGTTGAACGGGACAAAGGTCTGTGAAAGCCAGCCGAGCGATGTAACCAGCGGAATGATCGGGCTTCAGTCGGAAGACTTTGAAGTCCATTTTCGCCGGCTGCGAATTCGGACAGAGTGACCCCACGGGGCCTCTGTTCCTCCGCCGATTTCTTCGACGAGTTGAACTTGCTGGAGCCAATCGAGAGGGGATTGATCGCTGGAGATCGGTCGATAAGCTGAGCCGCTCGCAGCAATCCCGGTCCCTTCAGGAGGTACGCACCATGCCCTTTCGATTCATTGCCGTCCTTACGTTGAGTGGATTGTGGTTGAACGCTGCCGCCGGTGCCGAACCAAGTCGTCCCAACATCGTTTTCATCCTGGCAGACGATCTCGGCTACGGTGAGATCGGCTGCTTTGGACAGACGAAAATCAAGACCCCTCATCTGGACAAACTCGCTGCCGAAGGGATGCGGTTGACGCAGCATTATTCCGGCAACGCGGTCTGTGCTCCGTCCCGCTGCGTGCTGATGACTGGCAAGCACCCGGGACACGCCTTCATCCGCGACAACCGCAGCACTCCACCGGAGGGTCAGTATCCGATTCCAGCCGACACCGTCACGCTGCCGAAGTTGCTCGGCAAGGCGGGCTACATTTGCGGTGGCTTCGGCAAATGGGGACTCGGCGGACCGGGGTCGGAAGGTGAGCCGCTCAAGCAGGGAATGAATCGCTTCTTTGGATTCAACTGCCAGGGAGTCGCGCACAACCACTATCCGACGCACCTGTGGGATGACGACAAGCAGGTGCGGCTGAACAACCCGGAGTTCTCCGCTCAGCAACCGCTGGCGAAGAATCTCGACCCGCGCGATCCTGCCAGTTATTCGCAGTTCATCGGCAAAGAGTTCGCTCAGGATCGGATCATGGAGCAGGCGTTGAAGTTCGTGCGCGACAATCGCGAGCGACCATTCTTCCTGTACGTTCCCAGCACAATTCCACACGTCGCGATCCAAGTCCCCGACGATTCGCTGAACGAGTACCTCGGCCAATTCGAGGAAACGCCGTACGTTGGCAACAAAGGCTACCTGCCACATCGTACTCCGCGAGCCGCGTTCGCCGCGATGATCTCTCGGCTGGATCGCGACGTGGGACGGATCGTCGCCCTGGTCCGCGATCTCGGTTTGGAGGAAAAGACGCTGTTCGTCTTCTCCTCGGACAACGGACCGCTCGATCACGCCTATCAAGGCTACGCCGGGACGGACGGCCGCTTCTTCAACTCTGCCGGCCCGCTGCGCGGCCAGAAAGGTTCGCTGTACGAAGGCGGCTTCCGTGTTCCGACGATCGCCCGTTGGAAAGGAAAGATCCCGGCCGGCACGACGAGCGATCGCGTCAGCGGGTTTGAAGACTGGCTGCCGACGCTGCTCGAAGTCGCCGGAGCAAAAGACTCGACACCGAAATTGATCGACGGCATCAGTCTGTTGCCAACACTGCGTGGCGAATCACAGCCAGAGCGGCCATTTCTGTACCGCGAGTTCCCCTCCTACGGCGGCCAGCAGATCGTCCGCATCGGCGACTGGAAGGGTGTCCGCCAGAATCTCAAGCCAAATGCCAAGAACAAAGCTCCGTCGCTGACGATTGAACTCTACAACTTGAAAGACGACATCGCCGAATCGAAAGACGTCGCGGCCGAGCATGCGGACATCATCGCGCAAATGGAAAAGCTGATGCGTGAACAACACGCGCCGTCCGCCGAGTTCCCGCTCCCGGCGCTCGACCGGCTGGTCGCGAAGTGAGAGCCTCACGAATTCGAAACGCGAGCAATGACGCACCCTTCGCAAACGCCGATTTTGTGCCGAGTGAACCGATGGGTGGCAAGAGTCATCGAACGGCGTGGATAATTCACACGCCTTTCGCAAAGCCTCAGGGCGTGCCACCCAATGGCTTCATGGCCAGCGGTTCCAAGTTTGTCCGGAGTTCAGACGTTTGCAGCATTTGGCTGAAGGCTGGCGAATTCAGCTACGGCCGGAGCCCCTCCGGCAGGAACAGTTCATTGTGCTTCATCGCCGCGACCTCCGAAGGTGTTCCCGAATCCCAGCTTTTTGGAGGCGTCTTCTCGTCCGAGTACAGCGACTCCATCGGCTCCCACACGACGTCGACTTTGTCTGTGAACAGGTCGCCGATCAGCAAGTCGGTCACTTTCCCTTTGAGTTGCGGATAGTTTTTCACGAAGTTGCCGAAGTTGAAGCCGTCGTAGTACTCGCAGACCAGCCGCCGCATCCGGTCGATCCCTTGGTTGAGCAAGGGCGTCCACTTGCCGAGTTGAGCCGCTGAGGTGTCTGCGACTTGTAGCCCCTCCACGATCGCATCCGCAGCCATTTCGCCCGACTTCAGCGCCAGCAACACGCCCGAAGAATACAACGGGTCGAGAAACCCGAATGCATCGCCGATCGCCACCCAACCGTCGCCAGCCCCTTGCGTCGCACGATACGAGTAATCCTTCGTCGCAAAATACCCCGAGATCCGCTTCGCTCCGGCGATTCGCCGTTGCACATCGGGACACTTCTCAACTTCCTCGTGATACGTCTGCTCGTGCGAGCCGCGTCCTTTGAAGAGGTAATCGAACGGGCCGACGACCCCCAGGCTCAGCCGATCGTCATGCAGCGGAATGTTCCAAAACCAACCCTGTTTGTTCGGCGTCTGAATGACGATCGTCGCACCCTCATCACGGCCGGTGTCGCGATACGCTCCCTGCCAATAGGTCCAGATCGCTCCCTTGTTGAGGACAGGATCCCAGACTCGCAATTTGAACTTGTTCTGCAACAGCCCGCTCTGTCCACTGGCATCGACGACAACTTTCGCCCGAACTTCCCGTTGCGTCCCGTTGGACTCTTGAAGCTTCACGCCAACGGCTTGTTCTCCCTCAAAGATCACGTCGAGCACACGAACTCCTTCGTGGGCCTCGACGCCGTGCTCGCGGGCATTGTTGAGCATCATCAAATCGAATTCGCTGCGGACGACCTGCCAGGTCTGCGAGCACTCGTGCGGCTTGTTGTCCCAAAAATAGAATGGAGCCGACAGCTTCCCCGCTGCATTGACGAACTGCACGCTGTGCTTGTGGACGAATTTGCTGGCCCGCATCTTCGGTAGCATGTTGAGCCGTTCGAGCACCCAATAGGTCTCCGGGATCAATGACTCGCCAATGTGAAATCGAGGAAACTTCTCACGTTCAAAGAGTTGAACGCGATAGCCCTTCTGAGCAATTAAAGTCGAAGCGGTCGAGCCAGCCGGCCCGCCGCCAATCACGATGACATCGGCTTCAGTCGCAAACATGATCTACTCCTCACTGGTGAAACGGGCGGCGTAAGCCTCTGGACGCTTGATTCGAACCGATTCATCTGGGGGCTGACGCCACCCAGTTCCCCAAAGTACATGCTGTTCACAGCCAACTACTCTCTTCTTCTTCGTGCGGGTCACGAGCCTCACGCAGTAAGGCACAAAGTTGCTTCAACTCCACCGCCATCATGTGCCCTAGTTGACGAGCGTGACATTCCTGCAACGGCCCTGCGATCTTCTCCAACAAAGACAGCCCTGCGTCGGTGATGCCGATACGCACGACCCGTCGGTTTTCGGCGGGGCGGTCGCGAACGATCAATCCCCGCTCCTCCAGCTTGTCCAACATCCGAGTAATGTCCGGCGCACGCGACACCAATCGCTCGGCCAATGTCAGCGTTGGCAACATCTCAGGCCGAGCGGCTCGGAGCAGTCGCAGCACGTTGTACTGCTGCGGCGTGAGTTGAAATTGCCCGAACAGCCCGTCTTCCTGAATTCGCAGCCGGTCGTAGGTCCGCCACAGATTCAGAAATACTTCCTGTTCGAGCGAATCGAACCTCGTCGCATGGCGAGTCAACTTGGAACGCAGTGTAGGCATGGTTTTAAAATAGCCAGTCAGACAACAGTTGTCTAGACAACTATTATCGGCGGGACTCCCATCCTTTGACCACTGACTTGATGGCGAATCGACCTCGATCGAAAAACAATGCCATCATGAGTCCTGCCATCGTTTCGACCCAGTTCGAGAGTCTGCTCGCCGCGGCAACCGACGATGGCATCTCCCTGCTGGAATAGGCCGCGGACGCATAAGTCTCCCGCAACTTCGCGGCGATGCGTCGTCAGTACGCGGCCTTAATTGTGCCGGGACAACATCAGTGGCTCAGCCGACTGGTTGACCAAGTGGCCCTGTACTTTGAAGGCCATCTGGCAGTGTTCACGGTTCCAACCGCTCCGCGAGGGACTCCGTTTTGAGAGCGTTTTGGCAAGAAATTCGGCGCATCCCGCATGGCAAGACGACCAACTACGAAGAATTCGCGGCCCGCATCGGCCAGGCCACCGCCGTCCGGGCTGTCGCCAACGTGAACGATCAAAATCGAGTCAACATCTTGATTCCGTGTCATCGCGTCATCGGCAAGAGCGGAAGCCTGACCGCATACAGGTGGCGACCTGTCGTGCAAGCAGCGGTTGCGGGAGCATGATCGGGACCTCTTGCTGCCACCTCAACGAATCACAACTCCTGAATTGGCAAGCCAATTGCGGAGCCCGATCGACGAACCATTGCGACGCGAGACCGCAGGCTGTTAGCGTTTTATCGCTCACGCGGAGTTCGGCCGAGTCCTTTGTATCGTGAGTCGCTTAAACAGACTTGACCGGTCGTGGTGGAATTCCATGTCCGACAATTCAAGTGGTGCGAACGAATCGCACTCGCTGGCCGCACAGGCGAAGTCGTCCACGTTGAACGGCGACGCTGCTCTCGCTCAGAACTCGGCAACGGCAACTCAAAGGGCTCCTCAATCGGGATCACCTTCTGGACCGGAAACGAACTCTGGGTCTGCTTGTGAACCGGGTGATTCGCATGGACACCAGAGTTTCTGGGTCTGGGTGCTCTGCCTGACCGGCGTGGATTATTTCAGCACGCTGGGGTATCAGCCGTCGATCGCGTTTGAGGCGGCCGGGCGGTTGTCTCCATTAGCGACGTTGTTGCTGGTGCTGGTGACGCTGTTTGGAGCGTTGCCGGTGTACTGCTATGTCGCCGGGCGATCGTTTCATGGACAGGGCTCGATCGCGATGCTCGAAAAGCTGGTGCGTGGCTGGACCGGCAAGTTCCTGGTGCTAGGACTGCTGGGCTTCGCGATGACCGACTACGTCATCACCAAGACGCTGTCATCGGCCGACGCGGCCGAGCATCTGATCCACAACCCGATTTGGGAAAGCCATGCGCCGGAGTGGCTGCAAGGCCAAGTGTTGCTGACGATGTTCCTGCTGGTCGGCCTGGGAGCCATGTTCCTCAAAGGATTCCGCGAAGTGATCGGGATTGCGGTCGTGCTGGTCGCGTTTTATCTGACGATCAATGCGGTGGTGATTGGCTGCGGCTTGTGGACGCTCGCGACACATCCCGAAGCGATCTCCGATTGGTGGAGCAAAGTGCTGGCTGGCGGCGATGCCTGGATGCTGGCCGACGCACCGGCGCAAGGATCGGGGTTGGGGGCGGTCGCGCTGGTTTGCTTCCTGTGCTTTCCAAAGCTGGCGTTGGGGCTGAGCGGGTTCGAGACCGGTGTCATCGTGATGCCGTTGATTCGCGGCGACGCGACGGACACGTTTGAGCAACCCGACGGTCGCATTCGGAACGCTCGCAAGCTGCTGATCTCGGCGGCGGTGATCATGTCGGTGTATTTGCTCGGTTCGTCGATGGTCGTCGCGACGCTCATCCCGGCCGAGGAGTTGCAGTCGGGGGGTGCAGCGGCGAATCGCGCGTTGGCTTATCTCGCGCATGGCGAAGGCCCGATGCCGCTCGGTCCGATGTTTGGCGATGTCTTTGGCACGATCTACGACATCAGCACCGTGCTGATCCTGTGGTTCGCCGGCGCGAGTGCGATGTCGGGTCTTCTGAATCTGGTGCCGCGTTACCTGCCGCGATACGGCATGGCTCCCGAGTGGGCGACGCGGATACGTGGGCTGGTCGTGCTGTTCACGTTCGTCAATGTGCTCGTCACCGTGATCTTTCAGGCGGACGTGCAAGCTCAAGGTGGAGCCTATGCAACAGGCGTGATGGTGCTGATTTGCAGTGACTGCGTGGCCACGATCATCGACAAGTACCGCCGACGCAGCGGCTCCACTGGAAGTCGCATCGCGTGGACCAACGTCGGGATCGCACTGACGTTCTTCTACGTCACGACGATGGTAATTTGGAAGAAGCCGGAAGGGATCGTGATCGCCAGTTGCTTCATCGCGACCGTCTTCGGCTCATCGCTGATCTCGCGCTGGCTGCGCAGCACGGAACTACGATTTGTAAAATTCCAATTCGTCAACCACGAGTCGCACTTCCTGTGGGACGCACTGCGGCATCTGGAATTCCCGGTGCTGGTCCCGCATCGCAGCGGTGCCGATCGGACGCTCGCCCAGAAAGAGGAGCAAATTCGACGCGAGCATCATCTCGACCCGAATATGCCGATCGTGTTCGTCGAAGCGACTCTCGGCGATGTCAGCGAGTTCTATCAATCACCGGTCATCGAAGTCACCGAAGAGGGCGGCCGCTTCATCATCCGCGTGACCAAGTGCGCCTCGATTGCTCACACACTGGCATCGATCGCGCTGGAACTTTCGAAATCCGGCAGACCGCCAGAACTGCACTTTGGATGGTCGGACGAGAATCCGCTGGCGATGAACCTGGGCTTCGTGCTGTTCGGCGAAGGCAACATCCCATGGATGGTCCGCGAACTGATCATCAAAGTCCAACCTGACCCTGCCCGCCAACCGCGAGTGATCATCGGCTGACAGAAACGGACTGCCCGCGACGGGTGCGTGCACACCTCTAGGGTTGTGATTTCGCAGGCAGCGTGATGTCGAGATAGCTCATTGCGTACTCGCCAACCGCGTTCGCCAATGTTAGCGCAGTCTTCTCGCGAGCCATCTTCTCACGATAGTCCGCTCCAAATTCCAGTTGCATCGCGTCGATGCCGAAACCACGATGGCTGCCGTAGGTCTGCACGATGTAGCCGCCCCGAAAGTTGGCTTGTTCAGTGCCGTCGAACGGATCGGGATGCACCTTCCATCCGTGTGACTTCAATCGACCAAACAAGCTCTTCTCGCCGACATGCGCTGCTTCGCCAAAGCGTTCACGTAAGAGCGTCACCGTTTTTCCGTTCTGAGATCCGCGAAACACCGAGTCCTTCGCCACTCCTTGTCCGTGAATATCAAGCAGCAGTCCCTTGTGAAACTTCTGTTGCACCTCACGGCACGAATCGCGCAGAGCCGCATGATACGCTTCATAAACTGGCTTCGCGTCGGCATCCTCGTAGGCGATCTCCGGCGGACGATTCGGATCGAGATACTTGCGATGCGACCGGGCGATCACGAAATATGGCCTCTTGCCGAAACGATTCTCGATCGCCGTCGCGACTTGCTGAGTCAACTCTTCGGTACCAGTGTCGCGGTTGACGACAAACCCGCTGCCTCCGGTCGGCAGACCTTCGCCCTTGCGGACATCGACGTTGGGGACATCGAGCTTGCCGCCGTGCGGAGCCGACAAGATGATCGGCAACTCGCCTTTCTGAGTTTGCACGAATCGCGCAGGCTCTTCGCTGCGCGCCACCGTCGCGAGTGAATTGACCAACACCAAAAACAGCAACTGACGAACGAAGTGGAATCGCATGTTGACCTTTCAGGGCAATCAACGCTGTCTCCAAGATCGCTCGGATTAGCGCATCGCCGGCCGCCAGACCCCCGCTTCACGAACGACAGCGCTAAGTGTTGCACTGCCTCCCGGCTTGACGCGGTAACCGAGCTTGGCCAGTTCTGACGTTTCGCTCTCTGGCCACGACTTCTCGAATTCCAGTGTGTCGTCCCCCTCAGTGTGGCAGCGAGGTGCGGCAATTGCAGTCTCAAACCGCTGCCCGCGCACGACAAACTCCGTGAGCAACTCGAACATGGCATTCGGAATTTTACGGCCGCCGCGACCGCCCGCTGCCAACACCGGATGACCTCCTCGCGTGACGATTGTCGGTACCATGTTGTGCAATGGACGCTTGTTGGGACCTGGAGCATTCGGATGTTCGGGATGTGGATCGAAGCGTGACAGCCCGTGCCCCAAGGTGAGACCTAGCCCATCCACAGTCACTCGTGCCCCGAAGCTGTTTCCGTGCGTCAGCGTCAATGCGGCGAGGTTGCCGTACTTGTCCGCCGCGCTGAGGTGAATCGTTCCGCTGTGATCACGCCGCAGGATCGAATGGCTCAGATGCTTGCCATCTCGAACCGCAGTCGCAATGCGGGAGGCGGATTCCCGAGCGTATTCCGCGGAAAGCAATTTCGTCTGCGGCACACTCGCGGATTGGGGATCGCCCAGCAGTGTCAGCCGATCTCGCCATGCCAGCCGCAAGGCTTCAATGCGGGCCTGTGTCCGGGGCAACCCCGGAGTCAGCATGTCCCAGTTCATCGCCTGCAAAGTTGCGAGCGCCTGCAACACGGTCAATCCACCAGCTGTCAGCGGTGCGGTGTGAATCGTCTGCTCGTGCCATTGCAAGCTGAGCGGTTCCACCAGGCGTGCTTGATACGCCGCCAAATCGGACACCGTCACAAGGCCATTGTGCTTCTGGAACTCGGCGGCAATGCACTGAGCGACATCACCTCGATAGAACGCCTCGACGGAGTTTGCCTTGGCCAACGATTCGAGCATCTCCGCCAGTTCAGGGTTCCGAAATTTTTCACCCGCCGCGAGCGGTTGACCGTCGCGGAAATACAACTTGCGAGAGCCGAGATCACTCTCGAATTGCTTCGCGGCACCGCGGATCATCGCTGCGAGGCTGGCCGGCCAAGGAAAGCCTTCGCGCGTGATGGCAATCGCCGGTTGAACTAGTTCACAAAATGAGCGTGTGCCAAAACTGTTGAGAACCAATTGCAACCCGGCCAGGATGCCGGGCACTCCTGTCGCCAGCCAGCCGAATTCGTTGACGCGCCCCGGCACCTGCCCTCTGGCATCGGGCTGGAAAGAGTCAGCACGCATCGCCGCTGGAGCAACGGTGTTTGCATCCAGAGCAACGATCCGTTTCCCTCCTTCGACCGCAAATATCCCTGCCGCGCCATATCCGCCGATCCCCGTCTGATGCGGTGCCGCGACAGCCGCCGCCAATGCCGCCGCGACAATTGCATCGACCGCGTTCCCGCCATCCCCCAGAATAAGACTTCCGACTTTTTTAGCGGTCGGCTCACCGATCACACAGCCTTCCGGGGATTGCTCCCGTTGAGCAGCGATCAATCCGCGCGAGGCCCACGAAGCGGACAGGATCGCAACGGTCGAATGGTGCAACATGGTCCGTCGATTGATAAATCGGCCGCGACGCATGATGCCATTCCTTTCGCGATTCGTGCATGCACCTGTGGCGAACCAAATCAGGCTGGTTCCGAGGATCAACGCAGAATAGGCTAACGTTCCCGCGTCGGATGTACAACCACCTCGGACTCGCTCAAGCGACACTCTCGGCTGGCTTCCGTCCTCCCGTCGATCCGCTACGATCTGCCTCGCGAGACGCTCGCGAATTGAGTGCTTGTTACCCCCGCCTTCCCGCCTTTTGCCGCACGAGGATGCCATGCCAAGCTGGATGATCCGTGGACTTGTAATCGCGATCGCGTTGATCCCGACAGGGTTGCTTTTGTCTGTTTGCACTGCGGCCGACACCGACTCGCTGGTGAAAATGATCAAAGCGATCGGACGCGAAGGCCAAGGCAATCGCGAGGCCAATCAAGCGGTCAGCGAACTGTCGCAGCAAGATGCCGCCACGCTGCCTGCAGTACTGCTCGGCTTTCGCGATGCGAATCCGCTCGCTGCGAATTACCTGCGCGGCGCGGTCGAAGCCATCGCCGACCGGGCACTCAAGGCGGGCAAACCGTTGCCGACCGAATCGCTCGAAAAACTGATCCGCAACATTGAGCAAGACCCGCGAGGACGCCGGCTGGCGTTTGAACTGCTGACACGAGTCGACCGGTCCGCAGCGGATCGGATCATTCCAGACATGCTGCTTGACCCCAGCCCGGAGTTCCGCCGCGACGCCGTCGCGCGGTTGATCGTTGCCGGCGAGAAGTCGCTCATGGACAAAGACACAGACGCCGCCAAGGCCACGCTTAAAAAGGCTCTGTCGGGCGCGACCGACGACGATCAGGTGAAGACGATCGCGAAGCAACTCAAAGAGATGAAGGAGGAGGTCGATCTCCAGAAGCACTTCGGATTTCTGACCGGTTGGCAGTTCATTGGCCCATTCGACAACGTTGGACTCAAGGGATTCGATACCGTTTACCCACCGGAGGAAAAACTGGACTTCGCGGCCAAGTACGCAGGCCAGAAAGGAGAGGTCAAGTGGGACAAGACGGCCACCGATCACGAATACGGCATCGTCAACGTGGCCAAACAAATTGCTCCGTACAAGGGAGCGGCGATGTACCTGACCACCGAGTTTCACAGTCCAACCGCCCGTAGCGTCGAGTTTCGGCTCGGGACACCAAACGCCTGGAAACTTTGGGTCAATGGCAAACAACTTTTCGGACGCGATGAATACCACCGCGGCATGGCCATCGACCAATACCGTGTCCGTGGTGAAGTCAAAGCCGGCGCCAACACGATCCTGCTGAAGCTCTGCCAGAATGAACAGACCGAGGAGTGGGCTCAACGCTACGAGTTTCAAATCCGTGTCGCAGATCTCTCTGGCCTCGGTCTGGCTTCGCAACCGGCTCAGGCAACGTCACAGAAGTAGCTCACATTCAATTTCCATTCTCGCGAGGATCGCGCCATGTTTCGCTTGCTGATTTCCACCGTCGCCGTCGGCCTTTTGTTGAACGGCACCTGTCACGGTTTCGGTGACTGGCGACAGTTTCGGGGCAACTTTTCAACAGCGGTGGAAGCGAACTCCAAGTTGCCCACCGAGTGGGTCGACGGCGAGACTTCGCAAAATATCCCCTGGAAAGTCGCGTTGCCAGGACGCGGCTTGGGCAGCCCAATCGTCGTCAGTGAACGAGTCTTCGTAACGTGCAGCAGCGGCTTTCATCAGGATCGACTGCATGTGCTTTGCTTCGACGCAAAGAAGGGGCAGAAGTTGTGGGAGCGTCAGTTCTGGGCAACTGGCCGCACAATGACGCACCCGAAAACGTGCGGCGCCGCTTCGTCGCCATGCAGCGATGGACAACGCATCTTCGCTCTGTTTTCCAGCAACGACGTTGCCTGCCTCGACCTCGAAGGGAACTTGCAGTGGTATCGCGGCATCTCGCATGACTTTCCCAATTGCAGCAACAGCCTGGGGATGGCGTCCTCCCCGATCGTGATCGGCGACACGTTGATCGCACAGACGGAAAACGATGCCGACTCCTTTGCGTCGGGCCTGGATGTTTACACCGGCGAAACACGCTGGAAACGCGCTCGGCCAAGGCGTGCGAATTGGACATCTCCGTCGCCGCTGGCAGATGCCTCTGGCGAAGTTCTCGCGCTGCTTCAGGCATCGGCGGGAGTCGAAGCGGTTCGGCCGCAGTCCGGTGAAGTTGTTTGGACCTACAAATCCGGTGCCTCCACGATTCCATCACTGACCGTGGCCGATGGTGTGGCCTACGTCCCATCGAATGGCCTGACCGCTCTGCAACCCGAATCGGGCAAGTCGGAGCCGAAGCAGATTTGGAATGTCGCCAAACTTGGACCGGCAACCCCCAGTCCGCTGGTGCTCAACAAGAAGGTCTACGTGACGGGCGGCGCAGGAGTGCTGACGTGTGCAAACCTCGAAGACGGACAAACGGAATGGCAACTGCGGCTCACCGGACCGTTTACTGCGTCACCGGTTGCGGCCAAGGACCGGCTGTATTTCGTCAACGAAGCGGGGGTCTGCCAAGTCGTCCAGCTTGGCGGCGAGAAGGGCGAACTGGTGGGCACGAGTGAGCTGAAACTCGGCAAGGTTGAACCGGCCGACTTGATCCAAGGAACTCCTGCCATCAGCGACAACGCGCTATACATTCGCAGCGACGCCTTCCTTTGGAAGATCGCCGAGACGAAGTGAGGTCGCCGATGCGTCCGTGGATCAGCGTGCTGTTGGTCGCGTTCGGCGGTGCTCTCGGTGCTGTGGCCCGACATGCGGCCAACGAATTCTGCCATCGCTGGATCGAAGGCAAACTCGGCCGCTTCTGGCCGCTGAGCACCCTGCTGGTCAACGTCGTCGGCTGTTTCGCGATTGGTTTTCTAATGGCGATGTTTCGGCGAGGCGAGCTCAGTGAGGGATGGCGATTGCTGTTCGTCACCGGTGGTCTCGGAGCACTGACGACCTTCTCTTCATTTAGCTTTGAAACGCTGATGCTCGCTCGCGACGATACGTTCGCGCTGGCGACGCTCAACACGGCGGCGAATGTCCTGCTTTGCCTGTTGGCCGTGTGGCTTGGCTGGTGGCTGGGTGGCGGAAAGTAAACTCGATGACGAGCGGGGGCTTCAGTTCAGAGCGTGCCGGAACTGCGACGCTGTGCGAGTGGAGCACAAACGAGCGCTGAACGGCCCCCGATCGTCACCGGAAAATTCACCTCATACTTGGCACCGCTCGGCGATGCCGGAGGTCATCCGGCCGCCAAATGCGCAGCGATGGACTTGGAATCGCCGGTTCCTCATTCATTCGCCGTAAACCATCTTCCGCCGCGCGACGATAGCAGTCGAACAACTCCGGATCATGCAAACTCCCATCGCAAAACGCTTCGATGCTTCCACCGAGTGACATCACCGTCTGACCGATTCGAATGAGTTCTTTCGCCGACTTCGAGAGGCAGTGCACACCCAACAATTGCCGCGACGAACGGTGAAACAGCAGCTTCAACGTTCCCTCCGCTGATCCATCACGATCTCCACGCAATCCGTCATCGACCTGACTGACACCAACTTCATAGGCGACCAAATCGTTTTGAAGTTGCTCCTCGGTCGCACCGACCATCGCGAGTTCGGGAATTGTCGAAATTCCGAAGGACGTCACCGTCCCAGCACACTCCGGTTGACCAAATGCGTGCTGTGCGAATCGGTGGGCTTGTTCCAGC